>Ga0247779_1000148_pt1 | contig 54854 bp, 56 predicted proteins | sample UWRJL221509R5_FD_179925 | JGI IMG/M metagenome (GOLD analysis project Ga0247779, IMG submission 179925) | Plant litter microbial communities from Arlington Agricultural Research Station in Wisconsin, United States - UWRJ-L221-509R-5 | ecosystem: Environmental > Terrestrial > Plant litter >... | reverse complement strand
CACCATATTCCCGGCATTCTAAATCAATTAGCAAGGTCCACTCCTGCCGGATTTTATTATTTTGTTGGCTCACATGGATCCGACTATAAAGAAGCTTGTCGACATGATTCTCATTAAACCTCATCACCAATCATTATCCATTGGTCACCAGAGTCTGCAACAAGACATAAATATTACTGAAATCAATGAATCCTCAGGCCTCAGTCGCTTTGTATCCACAACCCCAAGCAGACAGTCCATTTCCAACGCATACATTGTCCTGCTGGACTCATCCCATGCTGAAGATGTCGCAGCCGAACTCATGTGGAATTTCCAACTTTTGTATCGGAGATGTAATCTCCAATTGAAAACCGTGCAGCATACTCCACATCTATTCACTTTGAAAATACTGTATGACGATCCATCTAATCAGAACATGCACAACGTACAACTGTTGATTGTAAGTTGACGTTATTAATTTGATCGCGATCGCGTGCTAAGAATTAGCACGGTGCGCTATCTTTTCCCGTGTAAGGATGCGAGCGGACCGAATCCAAACCCGATTGATGCGCGCGCGAGTAAGCGCTGTCCTCATCTTATTTTGGAGAATAATGATTTAAAGAAACACATCAAGGCCGCGCCATAAATACGTTATCTATTAGTATTATGTAGACAAACGACTTGATGGAAAAACAGGCTGATCCGCGCTAGCGTTCGGAGAGAAATTAGAGTGTATGTACCAACACATGACAGTTTGGTATTTTACGAGCAGCCTTGTCACGGCATCCGCGAGTCATCCCTACTCGCCGTTGTAGTTATTAACTCCAGATAAGGCTTTTGCGATCCTCGTGCGGCGACGGTGATTGACCGTTTTGAATGAATGGTACTAACTACTTAGGCTGTTGAGAAAATTTCCAATTCGATTGTTGATTGGGACCGGATATTCACAATATCGATTGGTACTAGTATGCAATATGGAATAATATCCTTCGATCTCGAGGACGGATACATGGAGAACACCGACGAGGTCATAAATTCTACACTATAACTCAAGTCACCCCGGCGAGTACAAGTTTTCGTGTGACCTTGAATATTAACGCATTGATTTGATTTCAAGTTTTCGAGCAGATTTTCATGTGACCTAAAACTGTTGACATCAACACTTAATACTAATAGCCTGTTCGGTTAGTCAATTTAGGCTGTGTATGTCCTCTAATAACCGACGGAGGAGAAGCCGCCGCAGGCTCCGATGTCAGGTCAGTTTTCCTGCTTACGACCGTCCCGAACAATGTATTCAGTGTAAACAAACTAAGACCAGGTACATACCTGATTGGATTAGTGATCACAATTCCTGAGAGCAGTTTATCTACTTATAACTGGACATCTGTAATGCTCTTACTGGAGTATTTCTTCTTCTTCTTGAGGACGTTTTCAGTTCAAATTGATTCAATCAGTAGAGAGAGCACCATTTTTACTTTTCCAGAGTTTTCATTAGCGTTACTGATCAAATTATTTAAAAATAGACATGACACAAATGTCAAGGGACAGCGCAGGTTGCCTGAGGCCTCATACTAATTCTTACAGAATAGGTTGGCTTGAGATAAGATAAAACAATATCGATCCACCTTGCGAGTTACAGTTACCGTCGACCGGCGCTCTTTATGGTGCTCTACGATACGTCCATCTTTCAGTACCCAAGTTTATTAAGCGTTTGGAGTCTGCACTCAGTACACTAGCCAAGTACGTATGAGTATATGTATTGCTCTGATAGCAATCATTGAGTATAGAAACTGTACCAGTGAAGAGCTTACTATGCCGTCATAGAGAGTGCGGATCTTTCCCATGTAGTCCGGTCAGTAAAAAAATTAACAAATGACTGTCATATGAATGGAAATATTAGATCTATTTATAAGTATGTATACTCTTGAAGTTATCGGAACCAAGACCAAATTGGAACTTCAGAACCCAGGTTGGACCCTTACAAAATAAAACGCGGTGCTAAAAGCCGTTTAAGTGCAACGCCTCATGTACTTGTATATATCCAAAGAGACCGTGTCATAAATGACATCTTGCTTAGTTGAGTTCCCACACACATAACTAGATTTTCATCACTTACCCCAGTGAATCTTTCAAGTTCTTCTGACATTCAGCCCCCATCATGCTTGAAGAATGAAATAGATCTGAAAACAGACGGGTAGACGTATGGAATGCGAGCTATCCATGAGTTGAAAATCCTCTACACCCTGAGCAGCAAGAAGGTCGTCGTTTATGCTTATGCATCTACCTAAGCGGTGGTAATAACAACCACATAAGGCCCTTGCGTCCAACCGCGTAGGAACTGTTAATATACTTATAGCTAGGCTTAAGCTTGAGCTCTGTTTCTCGGCCGAGGATACCGGTTTATGTTTATCCCAATCGAACATTGCCAGCCACGCCAAAAGCGTTCAACGACATTGGAACATTGAAAATATGTCGAACGTAAACGTAAGGAGTCTTACCTAGTCTATGGCTCGGAGAAAGTGAAATGAATTATGTTTGTACTAAGTGAAAGCTTGGTTTATTCAATGAAAAGACGGACCCTCGGATGTCTGGACAGCTATTGGTGGAGTTGACTCTAATCTAAAGACGAGAACGGAGTAAGTTTCTCATTAATTTCAAAGAAGTAAGGGAAGGAAGAGACTTTGAGCAAAAATTCTTTTAGATGAAGGCAAGGCCTGGTAAGAATATTGTTTGCATGACTTCTGTTTGTTGGTGGATGGACTAGAAAAATATGCGGAATATAGTTCCTTCGAGTACTCATTACGCGTTCGCTTCAGTCGGTGTAAAGTTACCGGCGGTATTGAGGACCCAAGGTACAGGAAAGTTTAGATAACTAACGGCATGAGAAACTGGGCACAGGGCAAAAGAAAAATCAAAGCCGTGAAAGCTTCCAATGGGTAGGTGGCATTCTGCCATAACAGGATAGTCCAAGAATGCAAGCACCGCTCTAGTGTATAGTGTGTAACACAAAGTTAGAGAGACCTTATCATAGTCTACGGTCACAACTTACAACTAGGGTTAGAAGAAAATAAGTGGTAGAAATCTCGAAAGATGAGAAAGACTATAACTCAGCTAAAGTTGTACAAGTTTTCCCAAGGGTGTAAAGAACATGGAAAAGAAACTTCTGACAATAACATTGGTTAAACTTTTTGTTTTGGACCCCAAAATCTACTCATGTATTCTCATTCATTACAGAAATACAATGTACATCATGATAAAAAGAGGGGTCGAAGCAGGCCTTAGTACTCACCTTGTAGAATTAGTATTCCATTTGTGATTGAAATGGTCTATATGAAGTAAAATTCAACGGAACTGTCGACATATGGGCAAGGGGGATGCTATGAAAATGGTTCTCATCACGTAGCGTATTGGTGAGAGCTTTGTCTCATCGCATTTAATCATGATTCTCAAGAACAGAACAGTTACGTAAGTACGTCGATCATACCTGTTTTGTTGTATATTGCCGGTTTAAGTATGCACTGACCTTACTTACCTGCCGAGAATGGGCCGCGCCGGGCGCATTCAAATATTCAAATTTAAGAGGTTCCTTCTGACATCGGTGTTTTGCGGACCTGCTCCCGGCCCAAAAAACTTCAATATCTACAATTCATTATCTCGTCCTAGCACCGCCTGGTTATTCTGGGCGCTACGGCAGGAGCTCGTGTTGGACTTTGATTGACTTCATAGCTGAGGTCCTCGGACAACAAGAAAAAAAAGTTTGCGGCGCCTTAAAGTGGTTGACCTTCCCTGCATAAGGATCCTAATGATCCTCAAGATTCTTTTGGACTCTCGAGCTTCAGGCCATGTGCATACAGTGAAATATCAGGTAACAATGATGCATGATGATCTGCGCATATACAACCACTCCTCGCTTCTGACTCATCGACAATTTCTTGTATCCCAGGGATTGTTTTTTTAAGGTGTTTCTGATAAAGGGCCGGGGCTTTCCTTACTATGCGGTAACTCCGATAGGTTTATCCCAATATCTCCGGAAAATACCTAAAGATACTACCTTATATCTCAGATAGATCCCAGCATTGCTTTTATCCTAGGGAAACAGTCATTAGGTTATACATAACATTTATCTAATCAGCTGTTTGCCCGGGGTCTAGGATAAACCGGTCGGCGCCAATTATGCTTAATGACATACACTCTTGATCCACAATTCGGACATTAGGACCTTGACTCTCTGATACATGTGTTTTCTTTCGACAGTTTGGATTGCCACATCATATGATTTTGGGCTGGGTAAGGCTAGGTATGTTATTTACTTTTCTGTAACCTTACCGCTATTCTCTTATTCGGTGTGCCGACTGCTTTAAAATACGTTTTTCGATATTTCCGACCGCCGATTTTGCATAATAAGTGTTTCCACTGAGGAGACTCATTCTAGTGAGAAATCCAGTGCACTGGGGGGTGATATGGTATACTACTTACCTCGGTTTTAGCATGCTACCGCAATAGCAGTAATTAAGGACCGAATGAACGTCGGATGAGAACATTCTGCCTTCTGAATACATCGAAATAATGTTAGATAAGAGTAAGCTTGACGACGCTGGTATTCTTAAGAGTCAAGACGCGGTCATCCTTTCGTTACATTATATCGCGGATCATGTAAAGATAACGATGACTACCTTGTCTAAGTCATTTCGGCCGGCATGCAGTTTGAATATGTCGGGATTCGGAACTCAGCCAAGCAAGTCCAAATATTTCCAGGGCCGAGTCTCGCTTGAAACATAATAACTTTAACGCCCACGACAATACCGAATACACAAGAGAAAGTTTATATAATGTTGTTCTCAGCAGCTGTGCAGGGCTCTACGATATCTCTCTTCTCATCAACGAACTCGGAACCCCTGAACCTATTCAGCTCGTCTATCGATCAGGACCTGCCTTCTGATTCCTTTATTGCTCTTCTTCATGACCGACTTTCCAGCCCAATCCCTGATTCCCCACGAGTGCTGTTAAATCTGCCATCAATCAGTCATGATGTTGAAGACGAGCAGAGACAGCGCATGGGCGAACTAGAGCAAACCGTTCTCCATATTCAATCTCCAACGATCCAAACCACCTATGTTCAGTCACCACCTGTTCTTCCTCCTTTTTTAGGGATTAATGAAAGAGATGACAGTCTTACAAGCCTGGGAATAAAGCACCCATGGATGCATCTACAGGTGCGCAACCTAGGACGAGAATGGTCTTTCGAGGTAGGATTAGTGGATCATGCCGGACGGATAGGGATTATACGGTTTTCTACTTTTCAGGTGAATTTGTCTATCCGTATTTGTGCTGTGCAGATTACTCGACACCTAGCATGACAATGTTGGCGGCTAGTAAACTTCTAGTTCGGAGCTTTGGTGAACTGCTTACACACAAGCGCCGTACGAAGAAATTTGACAATGACTAGCAATGCAGATACAAGATCAAGGGTCTTCGGCGCGATTTCCGCCGCTACCGCACACCTACATCTTGATTGTATGCTTTTAAGTCACCCGCAGTTTGAATGTCCCACTTTCTCACATTGTTTGGACTTGTAACTCTCCAATCACATTGGCCAGAATATTCCTCGTCGGATCCGAGCTTTATTTTATTTTTAAAGATTTTTTTGTTATCGACATTCCAGCTTACACAACATTAATCACAGAAAACACCTCGTCTCAAGTTGAACCACAAGAAGCTGGGGCATCCACCACTTCTTCTTCTTCCCCTTTCATTCCCTTCTCAATCGTCGCGCCCCCTTACTCCATGGAGCATCATTAATATCCACTTTCCTTCTCTTCTCCCATTTTTTTCGTCCCCTACCCTTCACTCCGAAGATCAAGAAGGGTTGAATGATAATGAAGACTCAGAATCACGGACGTCACTGATGATGTGGTCATCCAGCGTGCACCCGAAAACGCTTCTCGTTTCTGCAAGCTCCGTTCCAGCGGGGACATACTCGTGCGTGCTGTACGTACGCGTTTATGCTAATTGTCGCCTTCGGCGCATTTGGTTCAGCGAAAATTCGTCGGAGAAGACGGAGCCATGGGAATTTACTCTCTATTCAGATTGACTCGCGCAGAGCGCTGTTCAGGGCGCGACCTACGACATTCGGCATGGTCAAAATATGATACTCGGATTCACTACATTCTTATCTAGCTATGTTGACATTTCCACTAATGAAGAATTGAAGGGTTGTAAACCGTCGGTGCGACTAATTGTCTACTGTCCGTTCTGTCCATGCCCATTAACGCTGTCGTAGTTTAAACGTCTATCTTATAGAACATCCGAGGGTTGATTCAGGGTGCTCGGATATGAAACTGTACATTTGTATGTAGCTATAATGCCATGTCTTTCTCCCAGAGCGCTACTATTTAGGTAATGGTAATGGTAAACTTGTTGGAAGTGGTTCATGAGGATCAATATTCTTCAGCGTCCGCGAGGACAGTGTCTATACATGACCAGTTTTAGTATGTCTAGGGAAGGAAATGTTGCTCCAGGAACGTCGTTCTTCAAGGACACTAAGGATGGTACTAAGGAATCACTAATGTGATATGTGATTTTTACCAAATATCAACTTGAGACTTAACCATTCGAGTCAAAGATCTGCAGGCTGATTACATTATCATACCAATTTGAAAGGATACATACGCTATTCAGGTATGCGCGGTTTCAAGCGATGAGAAATGTTGGAAAAGGTTGGGATTATTTCCTGGAGGGTAGTAATGTGGTTGTGCAATTATTTAATTGATGTAGCCATGTAACAAAGAGGCATGAAGACTTGTGGTATAGTTTACTGACAAGAAACATTATGGTACAAGTGTAAAGCAGATCAAAAGGGATATAAAGCAAGGGAAGGTATACAGAGTCGTCTCTCTCTCAGGCTTTGACAATATATTGAGACACAATATTTTTCATGCGGGCGAGTATTTCCCTTCTCCGAATCGGATCATCAGGTAGTTGGATCTCACCACTGCCTAGTTTGTAAAGATAGGCAAAGTCAGCCTGAGCGACTAGCGGCATTTTAGAAGAAGAGTGTTGTTGTTGCTTGATTTGCAGTTTCTCCTTGAACTGCTTGGCAAAGTCCTTTGAAATGATATCAGCGCGCTCGACGACCGGAAGTGGAACTCCTGCTAAGTTAGCAACGTGTGTGCCAAAGGACGATTCTGCGACACCCTCGATAAGCTTATACAAGAACACCAGCTAGAGAAAAACCATAAACTCGTGGATACGTTAATGAAATCCAAGCCTGGCTTACTTCATGTTTCTCGTCGTCCACAAGCGTTGACATATGCATCATTTGAATATTCGGATGATAAGCATGGTCATCCGTCAATGAACCATAATGAGTCGCAAAAAATGACAAAGGGAGTGTGTGTGTCGCCAGCTGGTGTAGGACGGCCTGAATAATTGAAAGGTTGAGATAAAACGGTAGAAAAGAGAGAATAATTAACGCACGCTAGCGATCGCCATTCCGTCCTGAATTGAACAGAAATACATCAGTAGCCAGTGATCACTTCAAGCACTTCAACTCACAAAAGTGGAGGTTCCTCTACCGAGTTCTGTATAGAGCAATATGAGAAAGTTCAGAAGGGAAATTTTAATAGATTGAAATCACCATCAAGAATGACCAGGGATTTGGGAGTAGCATTCCGCAGAATTTTACAACTAAAGAGGGTGCGTCAATAGCGTACTCAACGCACGGCATGTCGTCTTACCATTCATCAAGCTCCACTTTGAATGTACTTGCATGGGAAAACATATTATCATAGGCACCCATACGGGTTATGATCATGTCAACCGCACTCAACCTGTGGAGAAAAAAAATTCAAAAGGTTATAAATAAACTGGATACGGCACTCTTGGTTAACTCACCTTGCTTCTTTAGCAGGAACTAGCATGCCAAGCTGGGCCATAATCACCCCGGTAGCAGTCATTCTCATAACCTACTTAGATACATCTTAAGCGGAATGGACTAATCACGGAAACGAATAACTTGCCGTCGATTTGCCACTATTTTTGTACGGATTAAAATAAACGGAATACAAAGCAGGAAGAACAACTCACGCCATGTTGGGACCTATATGGAAAAGACTGTTAAGTTGACTGGACTACATAATTATGCACAGTACTCACCCGTTAATAGTGCTATTTTACCTACATCTCCTCCTAGTTTAACATCATTTGGAATAAAATCCGTTAAACTAGTGCTCAAGCAAAGCGTCGGATGTCGGAGCTCTTTAAAGTCCAATACCGCTTCACCGTCCTCTACAAAGACAGGGCGACATGCCGGTTCTCCAATAGCTGCGGAGGACTTTGCTAAACTGAACAAACAGTCTAGTTCAGCAAATACTCGAATGGCCCTAAGCCAAAGAGCACGATCGGCATCAAACTCGGAAAACAACCGGAATTTGAATGTTTTAATTGCTGCTGTGCGAGTCTCTTGGGCTTCCTTCAGCTGTCGAACGCGCTTCTGAAGGGAGCTAACAACAAATCTATTCTTAGCCTGAGAAGGTTCACATTTAGTATGGATATCCATGCAATCTAAATCAATACAAGCCTTGGTTCCGCCTGTCTTAGTCCAATCACTTGGCAATTTCTTCTTGTCGACTTTGGTGGACACTTCTACAAGATATATATCCTATAAAATGTTCGGTGGTGGGTTTAAGCCTTATGTACAGATTGCATACCTTATTTCCAATGGCACTATGCCAGTATTCCAGATCGATTCTGCAAACTTCGATTATTACTTTGTTCGCTGAGAGAAAAAAATGACATACCCGAGCGACTTCCTGAATTTCTTGAGGTCTGCGTTGAGACTAGATTCCAATTCATTGATTTCTGCAACGACTTCGTCGTACTTCTCATCCTTTCCATCTCTTGGGATTAGTTCGTCAACCTCTAGAGAAGAATGGTGAACCCGTGCAACCAAGTTGGAATTAGGCTGCTTACTTTCATCATCTGTCGGTTTAAACATGTTCTGAATGTTTCTGAGATGAGGTAGTATATCTGGAGCGCCCCTCAATAGTCCGAAGATTGTTTTGCTCGGGAAAGATTCTGATTCGTCGGCAAGTTTGACGATACCTTTGTTAAGTTTTTCGAAAGTCTATTCAGGGTGTGAGCAAATATCGCAGGAATATGGCCATGAACGGTTTACTTTTAGGACTTTCAAAAAATCCCTGACGCGACAACTTTTGGCATGTATCCGAGAAACAATCCTTTCTAAATCGGGCATGCTCTTAGCAACTTCAGAGAAAGTTGCTTCGAATGTGGGGTGATCGAGAATATCCTGAACGGCATCTAACCTGAGAGAGAATGGATTGAGACATGAGACGAACCAAAGTGAATGGAAAAGGATACCTGGTATTGATGTCGGAAGCTTCGCGCAGAGGCATGCACAACCAAATCCTAAATAGCCGCTTTCCAAAGGGTGTAATGCATCGCCCAAGAAGTTTCAACAACGATCCTTGGTCAGCACCCTCATTGTTGACCAAGATCTTATATATAAAGAAATCAGGAATCGGTTTTCGTATTCATCCAAAATTACACACCTCGAGATGCGATAACGTTTGACCGTCCAAGGTCAATCCCATGCCCTTTTTCATGGGATCGTAAATGTTAAAGTTCTTCATGCTCATGATATCTTTGTCAATGTTGAGTTGGCGCAAGTACCACATCATGGATCCCAGTGCTTCTATAGCCAATTTATCGTGCGCCATCTCACGAATGGGGGCAGGTACACTCTTAGGGAGCAAACCGCTCCAGGCGTCTTCTTCATCCATCTCTATATCATCCATCTCCTCTGAAGGATAAATCAACTTCAGTTCTGATAAGGTTTCGTCATATTTGAATCCCTCTACGGGTCGGAGAGCTGTCCAGAGGCAGCCCGACGGAAGGATATTCTTCAACAAACTTATAGTATGCTTAGAAAGCGTGCCCTACAGTATGAACGTTTAGTGAATACATTCATAATTTCGTCAAAGACGAAACACAAGTATCTTTCCGAACCTTTTTATACAAAATCTCTTTGGGACATACTTGACGCATAAGAGTCTCCATCTGAGTTCGACAGACGTCGTCACTGAAGTGACTCAGGTTGAATTGAGAAGTTGAACAGTCGAGAACGCAGACGCCAAATCGACGTTCAGAGTCGAGTTCAGTGCCATCATCCTGGCAAGTAGTGGCCTCGCATATCGAAATGCAATGTCCGGCTTGTTCGTCTGTGAGGAACTCTTGATCAACGAGTGTTCCAGTTGTGTAAACTTTGTTCAATTCCCTGTGTGACCGACGTTAGGTACATCGTGTAATGCAAAGCAAGAGATTATATTAATAAAAACCTTCGGACAATTTTATCTTGAGCTCCGGAAGACCCCTTCGCTTTGCCTTTGTTCTGGCCCTTTTCAGCGGCCATGCGCATCTCTGCACCAAGAGCAGTCTCTGCTTGTTCTACCCGGCCAACTTTGTAACCTAATTTACAAAATGTGGTCAGGATCTTCCCTTCAAAATCACAACTCTATCAACGACCTTTTGCGAGAAATTTACTGTGCATTGAAAAATAAGTTCAAACGTCATTCACAAGCAAAACAACTGGAAACAACGTACGACGCCCAAAGATTGAATGACATCTCAGGTACGCCCACCTATCACAGCGCCCGAGTCAGAAGAATGTGTAATGAAAGATTGACGCCACATGCCATGCACATCTTCACTCGGTTCGTGAGTTTGAGGTCAAATTCTTGATGTCCGATGCGCGCATCATCCTCGTATAGCTGTGGGATATCGTCGAGGTTGAGGGCAGCGTGTATAGTAAGCAAACGGTCAACTATACCTCGAAGAATTTCCTGGATAGTCGATGGATTAGTGAAGTATTAAGAACACGACAGTTATTAGGCGTTACCCTTTCTGAAAAAATAAGATCTAAGAATGACAAATTAGTTTATGTTAAGATTTGGCGGAGAAATGAACTCAACAGTATCATAATGATTCTGCTTGATCTTTCACTATTGTGAGCCTGATTCATACTGCGATATGGATTTTACTAACCTCCCAGAACTACAGTATTCCTGTAAGTAGTAATATGACATTAAAATGAATGGAAATGGACATACTTGTTTCTCAAAAGGCGTAAACGTCGCCCAAGCTTTCTTCGGTATATACAGCGTCCTGGGATCATAATCCTCAGTGCCTGGCTTCCTTCCATCTTTCTGTAGGAGTAGAGAAACTTGATCAATAACCTGTCCGAAATTTGCAAATTATTTACTCACATCTCTTACGTCAAGAAGGAAGTCGTAAGGAGACTCCCCTGCTTTCTTATCGTCTTTCTTATCTTGCTCCCTTTGTTCTGCCGCAGTCATAAATGTAAAGCTTCCTGTTCCCGCACCTTCAGCAGGGGTCCCAGCTGATGATTTTGTAACTTTCTTTACGTTGCCACCCTTGCCTGCTGATGGCTTTGCCTTCGATTTTGCCTTTCCTTTCTTCGGAGCATCGTCATCCAGGTCAGATTCATCCACCTCTTCATCGCCATCATCGTCTTCATAGGATGTCCGCGAAAGACGGGAAGAGGTGGAAGAACGCCCGGATGAAGACGATTTAATTGATTTGATAGAACGACTATCATCATCGGAGTCGTCGGGCACGACGAAATCATCATCATCAGACGAAGCCTTGGATCTTGATTTGGCTAAGAGAAAGGAACTTTAGCGTCGATTTAATTAATTATATGCAGTAGAATAACCTTTTTTAACTGGTGACTTTTTGAAACGATTGAGCCTCTGCGTGAAGGATTGCTTGACTTCGTCATCTTCATCGTCATCGTCATCGATAACAACAGTAGACAATCTAGGTCTCTTTGATTGACCTGCGACGGAGATTAGATAAAGGTAGCAGACGAGGTGTAGTACATACTCCTTATTGCATCTGTAGGTGATGAACTGCGAATGGAAGCTTTCCTTGTCGCGTTAGAGGTTGTGACTGAAGTGTCGTCTTCATCAGAGTCGATGACAACTTTGCGCTTATGTCGCATCTGCCCGGTGTATTTGGTTAGTCTACATGATGCAATACCAAATCATGTTTGGGACAGCACTCACAGAAACGACGCTCGATGATTGACTCTGTTTATCATCTTCGTCAAAGGGTATCATGTCCACATCAATAAGATCGCTTGTAGGTGGTGAGGTGGCTATTCGGGAAGACGTGACGGAGCCAACTTCAGGGAAAGCATGGCCTGTATGCCTCAAATCCGGTGTCTTGGGTTCATGTGGAGATGACAAAGATTCATTCCCGGAAGGTCTCTCTGAATTTTTAGACTTTTCTTGTTTCTGCTTCCGCTCTACTTGAGGCTTGGCTTTCGTCGTCGAGGCAGGTACTTTAGGCGTTGATGTCGACGGTGTTGGCACTCCTTTAGAGAAGAAAGAAGTAAGGCTTTTCTGCTTTAGTGATTCTGTCGATGGTTTTGGTTTCGGTGGCATTTCGTTAAGAGTTGAGGAGAAAAACTTGGGTCCACGTTGAGCTCGTTGGTACTTGTTTGACGAAGAGGACCCTGAGTTCTGGCGTTTTTTATATACCAGAGTTTACGTAAAAGTAAACAACAACAAGCCAGTGCGAATTGTCGTTCTGGATTAATATTCGTGTCTTTCTGGGTCCAAGCTCGCGGTTACTGAGTATCCCGTTGGAAACTTTGCCCTCCTGGATAGGGCTGTAACCTAACTTGTAAACGACAGTCAAATATGTAGCGACGCGCCGCGTAACAATTTCGTCACGGTGCACGCGGACGCGACATATTTATTAGGAATCAATGGCCGAACCAAGCAAATGACACCCGATCGCGAACTTTCCGTCGTCTCGTCCGAGACAGGTAAATGATCAGTAATGAATGAATTGAAGGCAACGCAGTTTTCGAATATGTATGCTCATCCAAATCATATCCCCCAACCACCTCATTCTGCCGGTCTCGATTATAAAGGTATGCATATCGCTACCTCGCACCGGAGTTATCAAACTTATTAGAGGTTTCGTCAGGTTTACGGCCACGTATTGATCCAGCACAAGTTCCTTCACCTATCGACGCAATTGAGAGAGACCGACAAGTATGGGAATCCAAAACACACACAACACTTCCGGGAACTCATGCTCCTCTGTGCACTTCGGATTTTATTGCTGTAGACCAAGGTATGTTCAGGAGACATCTGAAGCCTTTTGATTGAATGCAATGGTTTACAGGAAATTCATCCCCGAAATTCGTCAGAATATCGACGTGGAACATGCCTAACACATCCAAATTGGCATCTGAATCGCATGTTCCAATTGTCGGGGTCTTCCAACCGTTTGCTGATCTTAGTCCCGGTGAGGAGTCGATCCCACTAGTAGACTCTGGAAACAAAGGTCCTGCTCGCTGCGCAAAATGCCGGTCATATATCAATCCTTGGTGCACATGGGTGTCTGGTGGGGTCAGATGGAAATGTAATCTATGTTCTCATGAAACAGAAGGTATGTCCCACGGCCCCTTTCTTCGAGCTATACTTTAACCATTTATCATCCGGTAGTATCACCAGAGTACTTTTGTAACCTAGATGCAAATTTTCTTCGCTTGGATCATTTACAGAGACCAGAGCTCAACAAAGGAACTGTGGACTTCGTGGTCACCTCTTCTGAAGATTATTGGGCACAGAACCCGCCCCATCACATATCACAACCATTTTACTCTGTTGAGGAACGCCCTTCTGGAAGGAGGCCTCCAGTCCCCATGGACTATATTTTTGCATTCGACGTATCCAATGAGTCAATCATCTCCGGATTCCTACGTTCTGCGTGTGATGCTTTGAAGTCAATTCTTTTTGGAAACGTAGAAGCCAACGTGGAGGCATGTTTTCCTTCGTACAACAAGATCGCCATTGTCACCTACGATAAATCGATACACTTCTATGACTTCGCCGTGCGTCCCACTTTCTCGTAGAAGTTGCTTTGTCAATTTACCAAAAAGACGGACATCGTCTTAGTCAGAAATGACTGAAATGCTTGTCGTTGCCGACGTTGACGACGTTTTCGTCCCTGGTCGTTCTCTCTTTGTTGTCCCGGTAGATCGCAGGTATGTTTTTATATACATATATAATATCTGTCAAGTTAATGCCAATACTTAACATTTACCAGGTCTGCGATCGAGGCGTTCCTGGATAGCCTCCCTGCTCAATTCGCCGAAAATACCTCTGCAGACTCTTGTTTGGGGTCTACAATACGGGGTGGACTAGCAGCGCTGGTATGAACTAAATTTACTCATTCCTATCTACTTACTTATTCTCTGTCTCAAGGCTGGGCGTGGGGGTCACATCGTTTTCTTTCAGTCGATGCTACCTACAGTTGGTGCCGGTGCTCTGCCTTTGACACCACCATCGGAAACTGCTTTGTATGATACTGACAAGGAAAAGACTCTCCATACACCGCGTTCAGACACATGGAACTTAATTGCAGATGAATGCTCTGAAGAAGGTGTGGGAGTGAGCATCTTTCTGGCACCAAGTCGATACATGGATACAGGCAGCATCTGCGTCGTGTCAACTCAGACTGGTGGAGAGGTTTTTTGGCATCCTCGGTTTGTTCCAAAGAGAGATGGACCTATGGTTGAAGGGCAACTACGAAGGTTAGTTGAGAGGATGCAGGGTTATAATTGCACAACTCGCGTGCGTTGCTCTAATGGTAGGCCCTTCCCCTTTTCTATTCTTATCTTTCCCTTTCTCCTCCCATTTCTATATATCAACGAATTACCTAGCACTTCTCCCTTATCATTATAGGCCTACAGGTAAAAGCGCATTATGGATCTTTCCAGCAGTCAACATCAAATGAACTAGCCTTCGGTAACCTCTCCGCTGATAATGCTTTCAGTGTTGAACTTGAACATATCGGCACACTCTCACCGCGAGCTTATGCATACATACAATGTGCAGTTCTTTATACGAGCATGGAAGGGCAGAGAAGAGTGCGAGTGCTCAACCTTGCTATGAACGTAGTAGAGTTAGCCGGAAGCTTGTTCCAATTCGCAGACTTAGAGAGCGTAATATGCCATCTGGCTAAAGAAGGTACGTATGATTTCAGAAAACTTTGTCCGTGTGGTGTGAGATCCTATCATTGATTTTATCATCGTAGCCATGACCGCTATGTCTCAGCAACGAACATTGCTCATCCGAGAAGATTTGACTGAAAAATGTGCCAGCATACTCTTGGGGTATCGGAAACAATGTGCTGCTGCTACAAGGGCTACCCAGGTACCTACTGATACTTTCCTAAGTCGCACGTGCCATTGATTAATTTCTTTGCAGTTAATTATTCCTGAAGCATTCCGTGCACTTCCGGCATTCACCCTCGCTCTTCAGAAAACCAAACCACTCAAAGGTTTGTCCTTGTTCTTTCACATTTCCGTCAGCAGTTAAATGTGACCAACTTAGCACGGCAAGTCTCCTCCGATGTACGCAACTATCATGTTCATCGGATACTATCTATGAGTCCCCGAACCCTCATGCACTATCTCTATCCGAGATTATTGGCTCTACATGACTTGGACGACGAGATTGCGCTACCGCAATTAGTCAGGACTGATGACGGGGGAAAGAGAGAAGCGACTTTAATGCCCTCTTGTATGCGCGATAGCTACTTCTTCATGGAAGCAGGTGGAATATATATGATTGGTTTGTTTGTTTACTTACTACATTTTTGTTGGTAGCTGCTGACCCTCCCTTTTGCAGATAATGAAGAAACGACGATATTCTGGGTTGGCTCAAGCGCATCGCCTCAGCTCTTACTGGATCTCTTCGGGGTAGACGACATTAGCGCAATAGATAACCACATGGTATTCACGAGTTCTCTATTTTGTTGGACCGTCAGTTCACAATCTCTCTAACTTCAGCACGCCTTACCTATATTGCCTAAAACTCTTTCGAGACAAGTCCAAAGTATCCTCGCCCATCGTTGTGCTGAAAGAGGCAGACCCACAAAGATTTTTATTGCGCGTCAAAACCTTGATGCTTCTGAGATCGAATTCAGTGATATGTTAGTGGAAGATCAAAATAACGGTGCCATGTCCTACCTTGATTGTCTGTCATCACTTTTCCCATCGAACTTTAAAGCTGACTGTGTTCTCTTCTCTTAGATCTGGCTCTTTTGCACAAACAAATTTCTAACGTAGTGAGTGTTCGCATGATTTTATTCTTATTTCAATGTTCGATGTTTTCTCATTGGCTATTATAGCTGACTAATGGAGGGTCCCTTGGAGGAGGGTCTAGCATTCGAGGGTCTCCATGGTGAATGGTCAAATTCAATGATCCATTTTCCGGTTAGATTTTTGCTCGGGACGAAGACCTGCATTAGAAGCTGTCGAACAAATGTACATGTATTGTTGTTGTAATCAATAAGTGATCTAAACTCTTGTACAGAGGACTACTTACAGATTATATAGGGTTAGCTACTTCATAGCAATTCGTACTCTACTGGTTCGCTTGATACGTCAGTCGCCAGACCGTTCGTGAAGCGGAATATATTAGGACTTGGCCAGCCAAACAAAAGAAAATGCGACAGACATCCCCGATTGTCGTCGTCACATTCATAAAACCCCCCTCGCTAAAGAATTGTACTTTCTTCCGGTCTCCATGAAATGATCCAAATGTTCTTGAGCTGTCATACGACCAAAGACTCCAACTCCTTTCGAGCGCAAGACACCTCTTCTCGAAGTACTGCTGCTCAACTGCGGACGTCGAGCAGTACTGGAAGGTAAACCGCGTTGGATTGGAAACGCTGGCAATTTCTTCAAGAACTCATGTGATCGTGCACTAGAGATGGGGAAGACACAAATGTTGCCTCCAAGTGCGTTCAGAAATTGATGCTGCATTTCCTTGATTTGCGGTATTGTGTATCCCGTTAGGCGGGCCCAGTGATCGGTGGACATAACCAAAGCTATGGTGGTGCCGTCCGCTTCGAACGCCAATTCTTCTTTGCGCGTTACCAAGTGAGTCACGTCGAGTCCGAGTCGCAGCTGCGTGTACTGCTTAGCTGCCGCTATGTACGCGCCAGTAAACAACTGGTAGGGGGAAAGGAACTTGCGGTTCTGGTATGCATACGGTGGGAGGCGAGTATACAGGCGCTGAAGAAGGATAAGGGCGGCCACGGTAACCTGAAATGGAAGCTTGGTGGCCTGAACGATGTTGTCGATGAAATCTGGCAGAGCTGTGGTGTTGTGTCTGTCGCTCGATGGGACTTCAAATTGGCAGTTGAAGGTATCAACAAGGAGGTTGGCCAATGTTGCAGCAAAAAAGGGGGGATGGAAGGCAGGATCTGTAGGTCTCTCTCTTCGAGCGTTGGTGTAGTTGACTGGGACTGCATGGTGTGTTGAGTAGATCCTGTTGTCAGACATGGAAGGGATAATTGACACAGTCATGCTGCCTTGAGCCAGAAGGAATTATGTTGAATGTGGAAACAGGTTGTAATCGTCAAGATGGTAAAGAAAAAAGTTCAGGCCAAAAGGATGGGGGTTTTATCTGAAAACCAGCATTGTAAATAGGCCTGAAGTTTTAGTTTCAAGTAAAATTTTGTTGCAAACTAGGTTGTCGGGATTGTCTAGGTTGAAAAAGGAGTATTGGTGAATCCTAGATCTTGCGACAAATGAAATTAATACAACCGGCGTATAAGTTAGGTCTTGTGAGTATTTTTTTTACAAACGGGCATGGATTTCTACGTGTATTTTCGCCTGGCTTTATTGTTCTAAACTTCTAGTACACTATAATCTATTACCTGATCTAGCGTACTCTTAATAACATTACCATTACCCATTCATTAGAGATTGAAAAACCGCCATTTTCCGACAGGCTGAGAACAGTCAAAGAATTGACCAAGAGAGCAGGAAGAAACACGTCGATTGTGACTAAAATATATTGAGAAGCCAGGAAAGACAAGTTTAAGCCTAACAAGAAAGTAAGGGGCAATTTGTATGGGCGTTCTCAAACATACGTAAGAAAGTTAGTTATGAGGCGCCATAATGCAATACTTATACTAAAACGAGAAATTCATTCCTCGAAAAGCAAGAAGGAGCAAGAATTCTGTTCAGTTCAAGGTACGCGCCAAAAAGATGGATTCGTCTACTTATTTTAGTTTACGAAACCGGACCGCCGTCGCCGCCGGTGTTTTCTCCGGCTAACTCGGCGAGTTGCGAGTCGCGACCGGGTGAGGGAGGCATACTTGCATACTGCTACTACCCTATCGATACGTCGTCTAGGTTCTATGATTCTAGAGCCTTTTGGTAGCATTTCTCACACCTATGCCGATGCATGAAGACGGTCATGAAGCTACGAATATTGAATTAAAAAGACCAAAACCCCGACGCCTTTTCTCTTTCGATTCTATTAAAACAGGCTCGTCGCGCCTTTCCTCGTCTGAATTTGATGTAGCAGCCAAAGGCGTGAAGCCTGTGAATCCATTTGACCTATCCAATGTTGAAGAAAGGGAGGATGAATTGGAGACAGCTGGGAGGAATAGTGAACGGGTACAGGGGAACAGCGAATCTGTTATGTCCGTGCCTGGGCCTGGTATTGACCCCTTTGGAGATCAAGCAAGTTCACCTGGACTGGAGCCTGTTCGACCAGTTCCTTTGAAACCCAAACGGTCCTTAACTACGGATTTACAACAAAATACCTTTTCGCCCACCAGAGCGCGCTGGGAAAGTCTAAGGCAACATGTTCTACCAGGCACAAGTCGTTCATTTACACCTCCACCAAGGCCCGGGTCAGCTCAAGGATCCATCATCAGCTTACCCACAAGATCAAACACACCCAAGCCTTCAAGGCTAGGAAGACTGGGACTCAGGCAAGTAGTCGACCAGGCCCAGGATCAAGCAAATGATATACGAAGGTTAGGAGAAGAAATCTCGCGGGCGTGCGCTGCTGCTCGGTATCCAGATCCACAAAAGTATGCAAAGGAAAGAGATAATCATGGGATATCGACGATGGGGACCGCGACCATGACCGCGACTCATGTTTCTACTGCAAAGAAATTCGAGCACCAACGGCGTCAACAGTCAGCATCAACTTTTTCATTGGCAGCAAACTTTGCCGGGGCTTCAACACCTTCCCTTCGATATTTACATCAAGTTATCATGCACTACTCTGGACCTGATGGATCTTCTGTGGCACGATGTCTCCCTCGTGAAGGTCAGGTCCTGTCGACGTTGTTGCTCCCTTTCCTACAACCTGCTTTACAACCAGAAGAAGAAAAGGTTACAGCGCTAGAGACCTTTGAGCTCTTGCTCAGCAGGTGGGCACCAGAAGATGAGGTGAGTGTGTCAGCTGACAACCTTACTTATTCTTCTCTGACGTCGTATGTTAGACAGCTACTGTTGGCCGGATTCTCTGGTGCACGAAAGCAGCTGGTAATCTTTCACCTAGCCAATATCGCACAAGGATTCTGGGCTTGCTTTGGAAACTGATTGTGCCACCTGACAAAAACAGGATTCTGTTGACTGTTGAGGGGTTTCAATCTATTGCTAGCGGGATGCTTATACTCCTTTCGTCGCTCTACCATTCATCCACATCAGCTTTTGGCCATGATCAAATTTCTGCGACGTCGCCTCCCTCTACACCTGGTTATTTTATGTCTGAAGTTGCTGATTTCCGACAACCACCGCATCCAGACATTCATCTTTTGCAAGACCTAATTCCGCAGTTTCTCTCGGGCTCACTAGACGAACTTGATGATGATAAAGTCGAGGAAACATACGGCGTTGAGTATGGAACGTCAGACAGGAAGGACATCAGATCTATAAGGAAAGCTATATTCACAGACTCACTTCTTCTAACCATTGAAAATACACCTGGGACCGGGGAATGGTTATTCTGTAATCTGATTGAGGTAAACTCGTCATATCTTTTACCGTTCATGTTATTGATCGTATATTTAGCAATATTGGCCCGCCCAATCGTTCAGCATGCAGTCAACACTGCAAGCGTCGATATCTTGCCGGAAATTGAATACATTCTCTCGCTTCTCTGGAATAATGATTCGACCCTTTCTTCCGCAATCCTTGGATATGCCCCTTCACAGTCATGATCTCATGTCCCGTTCCTTCTCTTCTTCATCGGCATCGTCATTGGACACTATCGTCCTTCAAAGGAAATTGGAAAAGATTCCGTTCCAAATTCTGTCCATTCTTCAATCCAGAGTCTTACCTGAAGCAGAAATACTGGATGAAGATATAGAATTGGACGAAAAAATTATTTTGGAGACAAGAGTTAGGGTGGCAAAAGTCATGCTGGAGATAATATGTTTGAATGTCGATCCTGATGTTACCCGAAGTCCAAGTGGAGACGTGTTTGGTAGCACCAGTCTAAGAAGTCCAGACACTCACCCTACCGACTCGAAAGGCATCGTCAAAACAGTGGTCGGAACCATCGCGCAGTGGTATAGAGCCGGGAATGGATCACCCTGGAAAGCCGTCTTGGAAAAGGCTTTGCAGCAAATTGTAGGTTTATTATCTTATCCCTCATACGTAATTAACGCTTGGTCTGATCCTATGCTACTTTTAGATTACGGCAGGATGGTCTATATGCGTGGTTACTCTTTCGTCTTTGTTGAGATACATGCCTGTCGACCTGAAGAAATCGCTCTTCTCATTTGTTTTTCCCCTTTTGAATGATGTAAGTGCCCCACTTTACCCCAGACTGGGCCACCCACTAAGTAGTATCACATTTGAAGCGATTTGTGGATGACCCTCCTCCACGGCCCTTCCCTGCGCTCTCGATATTCTTGATCTCGCTTTCAAAATCACAACCACCCGTTTTCTTTAAGCCTCTTTTTGCCTGTGCTGCCTCGGATAAGGAAGTGATTGTAGTGAATCATCTTTGTACGTTGCAAGTCCATTCCAGCTACGTTGAAGATTACTGGTTCCGGGACGTTGAGATGTTGACTGTGGCCCTCCTTGGAGATGCAACTCCTTCAAACTCAAGTGGCATAGCAAATTCATATGGGGTTGCTCGCTTGGGACAGCTGGTTCTTTTGGTCGAAATAATAGGAAAGATTCAAAGAGTGCGGCATATGAGAGAGTCAGCTTCAAATGTACGTTTTTGCTCGTTTCAATGAAATTGTCCAGCTAAATGTTAGTTCAAGATATCTGACTCCGGTTTGGCTGAAATTGTGAGATTTGTGACATTACTGGAAACACGGTTATGGGTTGTCATCGAGTCCAAAGTGGGTTTCCTTTTTTTCCCATCGTGTTTAAAGTAGATTTGTTTAACCATACACTCAGGAACGCAGCATGTTCCTTCCACCATCCCAGCGCATGTTGCTCTCGATCTTATTTCGTGAGATCAGGCTTTTGACTAAATCAACAAGACCGTGATTAAACTCCTCTGTGATTGATGTATCTCATATTCACCTAAATTAACTTATATAGGGCTGCCTGGTTGCGACGTGCACTTGAATGGTTCAGTACATTTTATGCTGATGACCATCTTGGCGATCTAGAACAAGAAGTGGAGACTTTCATAGAACGTATTCGAGGACTCTATACAGCCGCTCAAGAAGGCGTGCAACAGAGTCAGAAGGTACTGCATTTTACACTTTTTGACTATGGCATCGTTAATCGTTGCGTATGCTCAGCGCCGCGTATCGATGTTGGGAGCTCATGCATTTGTGGCCAAGCAAGATGTTCAGGCTGGTCTGGCTACATCTTTTGATCTGGGGGCTGCCTTCGTAGAGACCCGCAAGATTATCGAATCTCTTTCGAAAGGCTATACTTCCAGAGCGTTGAAATTGTTTGTCGCTATGTCAACACTTATTTCAGAGTCAGAATATCTTATGTTGGGACCTATCCTATGGGAAAATTGCTTGCTGGACAATGCTGATTCATCTTCAACAGCCGCGGTAGGTTCACTCTTTTTCTTCTTTTCGGATCTATTTTATTCATCCACCTTCAATATAGGCATGTTTCTTGCTCATGCAATGCGCAGAGAAGACCTCTTTAGAATTACTCGCAATTATCGAGGTAGATTTACAAACGTAAGTGTTATACTTTACTTGTGTTCCAAAACCTAATACGTCACTTTGAAAGGTCTGATGATACAACCCGCCTGGAGGCCGTACGCAAAATTGGCATCTTGATTAACTGGAGGTTTCAAATCATCACCCAAAACTTTGTCTCGGACAGAAGCCACCGTCCTTTCAAGCTGGCCCGTCCGCCATTGCCATTTCTTGCCATGGATATCGGGAGCAGTCTTTTCATACATGTGGAGGATCCGAATGAAACAAGAGACAAAGATGACGTGCCCCTGGAATTACGGCAGCGATTGGCGGAACTCGGCTGGGCTGAAGAAAATGCAGCGGTTATAGACCCTCGTCAAGAATGGATCAAAACACCAATGTCAATCCTCCCCGCTAACCAATTGGATCGGCTCGAGGTGATCAACAATGACATGCTTTTCGCACCGAGTTCGTCTCCCAACTCGAGCCCCCAGCCATCCCCAAGAAAACCGCGACTAAACGGAGACCGATCTCAGGCTGAGGAAGCAGCCGCCCTTCTCCGACGAAATTCCAGCTCAGGTGGACCCGTCAGTGGTGTTAGACGTCGGGCAGTTTTCGTTCCAGCCCTCAGTTCAATTTTCTCTCGCTTGGCGACTCTTTTATTCGACCCAAACTATGCTATTGCCTCAGCTGCAAGAACAACCATTTTAGATTTGATGCGAAACGATCCTGGTCTATTAACAAGGCCAATCCTTGATAACCTTAGCGGAGATACTAAAGACGTCAACCAGGCCATATCAACCTTGACGGCATTGCTGCACATCCATCGATCGCTACCTCCACCATTTACGCACAACGTATTTAACAATCTGGCTGGATTTTTAAAGTTATTGTCCAAAAATGTGGAAACACCAGATTCCTTGCGCGATTTCTCTCTCGTCTTGCCTCTCATGTCTTCTGTCGCCACTCAAGTTAGTGGTATGTCAATCAAAGAAATCCGACGTTCAAAGATAGAGCACCTTGTTATTCCAACAGGCACCCTCTGGTTCACGCCATCTGCTCCTAAGGGTCCCATGTTCCCAAGACACTTGAAGTCATCTAACAACCCCTTTGAGTCGGTTCCTCCGGACTTGGTTTCGATTACTATGGTCCGAGTCTCACAAAATTTATTTTTCTTCTCTATGCTCAAGAAGAACTACCAAGACGTTCAAGTGATAAGAAAGAACATGACGCAGCTTGTTCTACCCTCTGCCGACGATCGAAGGCCGCTGAAGAACCTCGATGCATTCGATTTTCTCCCGCGCAGATACCAGCCAGACTATAGGTCTTCCTTAAAAAATTCTGCGATCGAGGTCCTATCCCTAATGTTGGCTCGCAGTTATATTCTTCTTACCACTCAAATTTTTCGTTCGATGCCTCGTCATTTGAACGACCGGTTCGAGTTGGCGGTTCTGATCGAAGGTCTAAATCGTGTTCTCGTTGTTCACGGTGACGATATCAATATTGTTAGCCAAGTTATCATCGGTCAGTAATTTGCCTTTTTCCTTGCTCACAATTTGGCTTAAAATGGTATTTATAGCCTTTATGGTTGCAAGTACTCGATTTCGGCGCTTGTTTACTACCGGTGGTGGATACACTTTGTTTATGCCCGCTCTCGTCAAAACTTACACGGAAACACCAAATCATCCTGGAATTCGCGTTGCCATTGAATATGCTATCAGTCGGTTCTATGCACTCCACGAAAAATCATTCCTATATCAAAGCATAAACGTTATTGGGCAGCTTTCCATGTTTGCCGACCTTGACGTAGAGTGGTTCTCAAAAGGCGTCTTCGATCTCTTTGCTTCGCTTCGTAAAGGTTCGACACCTTCAACCGCCGATGTCGCTGGGATCCGAAATGCAACCAAGGCAGAGGAGCGTGAAGATTTGATTATCCACACGGCGGACGAGAAGCCCCAGACCTTTCTGGCGGCTGTGCGACGCACCGAAACTAAGTCGGGGCGCCAAATGTTGCTACACCTACCCGATGAATATGAGACTAAGAGTTTCACTATGGATGACTTCGTCCGATTGTTCCTTACTATTATCGCCCATGATTTATCCATTACTCGTGCACAACACTTCCTGCGGCTACTTCGTTTCATCACCCCTCACTTGTATAACGCAAGTAACTCGTCGCGTACTGTTCTGGCGGACGGTATCGTCGCTCTTGGAGCTATAATGACGAAACATTTCTCCAAACCTAAAGCCGGCGAAGTAGTGCCCAAAATGTCTGCTCAGGAGGAGGATAGTGCTTTTTTGAACATGGAGAAGGCGTCTGAAAAAGTAGGCAGCCAAAATTCTAGGACGCCCAGCGATTCGAAGGTCATCCGACTGGAATATCTGCAATTGGTACTGGCATTTGGTCAAACTGGTGGACAAGTGACCCTCGCGGTTGTCAGACATGCCATTGATGTGTTGAAGAGTCTTCTGAAAGACTGGGGGGACACAAGCACGGAAATTTTGGCCGATTTTTTGCACAAGCTGGTGAGAATGCTGTTGGATCGAGAAGAGGCGCCTACTCCAAAAGCTGTAGTCGCATTCCTTCGCGAGTTGGCTCCGATTCTTCACACCCATACAGTTGTTGCACTCAATCTAACTGGCGTGTTTGAATCGGTTCTGGCATTGGCAAAAATACCGAATTACGCCAATGATCACCACTTTTGTGAAGTGGTTGTCACCGAGATCTGTACAGCTGGCTTATCCGCTTGCGATCTTGCCGCATCAGAACGTCAGCTTATGTCTCTGCAATACCGCCCAGTCTTGATCTCACTTCTGGCAGAAGCTGTTTTTTTCAAGGATGTAGATGTCATAGGGGAGATAGAGAAACGGGCACCAACCTATCAATATCTGGCTGGTATTGTCCTGCCGTTCGTCCTCGTCATGAGAACTGAATCACAGATTATGGTGGATGGCTTGCGGACAGACGAACATCGAAAAATGCTGGGAACTGCATGGATTCGAATACTTTTTTATGCAATTACTGCTTGCGAACGAAGCCGCAAAGACGACGCCATTCTGGAGGATAGAGGTCGCGGCCTGACCGGCTCCTTCCGATCGAAGAGTGATAAAAGTCGTCAAGAAGCAGCCTTTTGGAGGTCGCACCTCCCAACCCTTATGATGGCACTTGAAGTCATCAAAGTCGTTATCGTTCGAGGTTCTGCAGATATTTCATCGATGCCACGGATTGCTATATGGGAAAGATTGTCAGTTTTCTTTACTTCCATGTTCGCCGAAGGGAATGCGGACTTCGCTTTTGGGCCAGACTCTAACTCACCTTTGACGACCCCTACTGCATCTCCTCGAACAAGCTCACAATTTTACTTATCAACCAGCAACAATTTGAACGTTGTTAATTCGATACCGTCGAACCTTAGTGGGGCGAGTTCTCTCCATTTGGAACCATCGCGAGGCTTTTCCCGACCGCGAATTGTAGATTACTGTCTTTGGTCGATGCTGGAACTTGTCTGTGCATATCGCAGTCCTCTCAGAATGCAACTCAAAATCCTGATGATGGAGAAGGTTGTAGCTCTTGATAGGGAGCTTCAAAAGCAAGCAGGCGGTGGCCTCAGCCCTTTCCCCACCTCGCCGAGTAGCCGTCGTGTGTCAGCCTCTCTTTTCTCTAAGTCACGTCAGAGAAGTTCAACGTCACTGGCGCCATCTCCTGATACATCTCCTAGGCTGGTGCCTTCCTCCTTTAACCTATTACCTGCGCCTTCGTTACTTGAAATTCCTGCGAGGCGCCCTGGATATCAAATCTCTCCTGTTACCCCTCACAATCCTTCAGGCTTACCCAAGATCGTTCACTTGGGGCCCACCTCTCCATCTGTTTTCTCTCCGGCTCCTTCGCCTATGATCGGGGGTGGAGTAGCAGGTGCATCAGGTGTCCGAGCTAGCAGGGTCAGTGCGGACAGTAGTGAAACGCCCGCTGGTGCGCGCCTAACAAAAATCAGGTCTCTGAAGCTTGTTCACGAAACATATCGGCGTATAAGAGGCGTACAGCTATTCATGGGTTACGACCTCCTCCTTCCTCTGCCGAATATAGTGGTTCCGCATGCATTAAACTTGATGAATAATGACGATGCGACCTTGGCGACTTGGTCTAAACAGCAGGCGCTTTCTGCGATCGTGAAGGAAGTGAAAGATCTGATGGATGAGTTTGCAGAGGCATTTACATTGGATGATGACAGTGTGATGGTGGAAATCGAGCCACGGGCGTCATACACTTCAGATAGTACATTGTAGCCGTAGTAGGGCAGGGTTCAAGAACCGGATAATTTGTTGTACATGCTTGAATGCGACCTTGTCCATAAACTAGCTTATAGCTTGTAATATTTATCGTATATTCTGAGCGAACTTACGAGTTGATGTGTTTGATTATTCGTCTCACATGAGTAACACTGGGGGGGCACTATACAGCATGATTCCTAGGATAAATCTCAAGTTTCCGAGGTCAGTCCATTTATCGTTCTTCCGCAAGCTCTGATGTTCTCTGGCAATAAACTGTTCGACCAAATTCGTGTCACCCGAGTCGTGAGTTTCTTCAGATTTCCTTGAAGCATAAGGAGAGAACCTCAACGTTCAGAATTCGGATGCGTTACCACTCGCTTTCGGATATTCCCTTATCGAACCGTGAAATATATCGTGTCTTGGAAAGTTGAGCGGAAAGGTCTAATTAGTAGACTGAGATAGCTTTAACCTAGGCTTGCAGTTATGTAGAATCTCTACTTCACCAGTCAAGTGCAATAATCGGCAACAGCTTGCAAGTTACTATTCGCCTTGGTTGCATAGAGTATTGGAGGTCATAATTCGAGTTAAACTCAAAGGGGACGAGCTCAATCGGCCAATATGCAGGATGATAGGCAGTTGCAGTAAGATTACTTGGAAATAGCGAAGAATTAATGCCGAGTTCAAGTCGAGCAGAGTTTCCGGATGGCGAGAAATCGAGCTCCAGATTGACCAGAGTTCGGAAGCTCTGAACCAACTCATGGAACCGCCGAAACGGTGATGTCGGCCAGTTTTACTATAAATAGGTTTACATAATCACGTGAAAACCTTGGAAACAATCGCTTGAACCGGGCCTGGGGCAACTGGACCAAAGCACTTTTTCTCCGTTTCTACCACCATCACTTTCTTTTTTTCTTACACGGTCGCTCACTCGGAAAGGAACCTGTCTTTAACGTCCTTATAAGTGGAAGAAACGCCAAATATTAATTATCTTCGAAAGATTCAATAGTAATCACCATCAACCATGATATCGACTGCATTTGTTGCGTCAATCCCACTTTTACTAGCTTCATTTGCTCGCGTAGCGGATGCCACAGCATGGTACATTTCTATCGCAGAAATGAAGTACCTTCCTAACACTATCCCATCTTTGCCAGCAATGTCACGTCTCCTTGTCCATCAAGTGCACCGTGCTGCAGTACGTCTGTCCCACTCATTACTCTCAATTGAAACTGATTGAACTAGGCGAATTCGGATTCTGCGGAACTGGAGACGTACGTATATCCTTAAATATATGACCTCTATTAACGACTCAATCCCGTCTTAGTTTTGCTTAGGCGGCTGCAACCCTTTCTCGTCTAAAACCTTGGATTCGTGCCGCCCTGAACCAATGTGCCAAGATGCAACTGTGAGGGGAAACATTCTTTGAAAACTTCGACAAACTCACGGATAGCTAATCAGCTTACCTTCTCCGACCAATCTCGTATACTGACAAACGCCACATTCTTTGACGGGAATGCCACGGAATACGGTGTGTGATGGCCGTAATGCTCTATTCCGTCGATACATCTGCTAAAATTGACTTTTCAATAGACTGGGTCGTTGACAAAGGAAACATTCTCAATGACAACGGAGACCTTGCAGTTCTCTTGACAGAAACTAATGGTGGGACACGTCTATCCAGCACCCGATACGTCCACTATGGGACCATTACCGCCAAACGTGAGCTTAAGCCTATTTTGCAGCCAACGTAGCTAAAATGATGCGTAGTCAAAACTGGAAAATGGGGCGGTGTAGTCTCAACCTTCATCACTATGAGCGATGTGAAGGATGAGATTGATTGGGAATTCCCTGGTGCCAATACTACATCAGGACAAAGCAATATGTTCTGGCAAGGAGTCATTCGTACGTTTGCCACATTCATAACTTCAGATCCACGGAGGACTGATAACGTTATTTAGCCGAGAAAACTATTGGAGGTTACCATACAGTCTCATCAGACACGTTCTCCAATTTTCATGATTACACGGTGTGTAAAATCATTCATTCATTTTCACTGGTTGATTTGACAATTTTGTAGATTGACTGGCAACCCGATACACTCACATTCTTGATTGATGGTCAAGCAGTCCGCACCATCAAGAAATCGGATACACTTGTCAACGGTGTTGCGCACTACCCTACGACTCCTTCCCGCATTCAACTCTCGTAAGCACCAATTAATTCCGTTGGATGAAATCCGCATTCCTTACCATTTATTGTACAGAATCTGGCCTGCAGGCATTCCAAGCTCTCCTCCTGGCACCGTTGAATGGGCTGGAGGCATGATCAACTGGCAAGACCCCGACTATGTCTCTGCCGGCCACTTTTACGCTCAGTACCATTCGGTCACCATCAAATGCACGGGTACACAAAAAGTAGCCGCCGGATCCGACCTTGTTTCCTACGTATATGGTGGCAATCGCTCTGACCCCGCACCAACAATCGTCTATTCGAACAGGACCACTCTGCTTAACGCCGCCTCTGGTAGGTTCGGTGCTGTAGGCGGTACTGGCACCATGCTCGTTGCCCTCGCTATGGGTGCGGTTCTGGGAGTTAATGCTTTGCTATTGTAATCATATTGTATATACCGGCACTCTTTTTTCTAGCTGTGGGTTCTTGTATACCATTCGATACCCCTTGACTTAATCGGGACTCTTTTGTCTGAGAATGTAATTCTATTTTGAAGCAGGCTGATATACACCGTCATCTCAACGCGTTCAAACAGGTTCGAATATAGCTTCAGCCTGAAGCGCGCAGTGGGAAGGACAGAATGGAAGGAGATGTCCTAATGGAATTGTGTTTCGAACTCTCTTCTTGCTCTCGTCTACGTCAAACGATTGGGTATATACTGCCTCACTTACGAAAGTACCATGGATCATATTCATTTCCCTTGTCTCTTGAGGAGCGTACCTGATATTGACATCTACTCCCATACTGACGATGTATCCACCGTTAAATTCCGTGAATCAATATTGGAATAATATGCAATCTTTCGAAGGAGAATGAGGCAGAATTTAAAGGTTACTCGATTCTTTGCTATTGCTGATATATATTAACTTCAGGCTTCTTTACAATCTGACCCATCTATCTCGTTGAAGCAAGGATGTGTAACCAACTCTTTTTAAAATAAATGACGATTGTCATCGCTCTCCATTAAGGCAGGACGGACATTCATATTATTTCCTTGAATCCCATTGAGTGGATATATGTGTGGGTCATGTCATAGCCGTGAGTCGATTCATTGTATAACAGGACCTTCGATAATGGGATGCTAATCCCCAGACTCCTCTCTGTTGATAGTATGCACTTCAAACTAGCTTCTACTCTCGCATTCACCACCATGGTTGCTGCCGCAACAACGCCTGGACGTAGGACCCTTGGTTCTATCCCGCTCAGCCAATGCAATCCTGCTGATGTTTTCTGCTGTATGTACTCTGCCACATATCTCACCGACGGTTATTGGATGACAAGCGTACTTTGATGATCAGGCAACAGCCTTCAGTCTGCTTCCAGCTCACAAGTCGCCATTCTCCTTGGGTTGTTGGGCGTTGTCCTCCAAGATCCCAATGAACTGGTTGGACTTACATGCTCTTCGGTAAATGTCCCTGGTGGATCTTGGTAAGATTGTTGAAAAGCAACTCACGAAGAAAAATATTGACCTCTTCTTTATTATGCTTTTTAGCACCGCTCAACCTGTTTGCTGTACTGACCACTCATTCAGTCAGTTTTTACTTTATACCTACACTCGAGGACTAGATACTAATCCTTATCACCACCGTTAGATGGTCTCTTAGCTCTCGGATGTGTCCCTATTGACGTCAATGCATAGATTGAGTGAAGGTCACACTATACTCGTATTCGAGACTATAACGAGAGAAAAAAATAGTATATAAAATGAAAGTAAGGACCACCCACTAGGAATTCAATATTCAAGATCAATACCGCCTGAAAACGGAATGCACAGAAGTTGAGAGAAAATATGTGTTTCGCTGGTGTATAATAAACATAATAGCTACAGGGTCATAACATGAAGGAGGCCCACTAGCTGTTTCAGGGACTAGTAGGCAGGCACAGAAAAAAAAGAGAAAGAAGCAGAACATGGAGGGCCAACTTGACCAGCGCATACAACAAGTAACTAATCGAAAAAAAACAACGCAGTAGTAAGAACCTATAGGCCGGAATTAAAAGAATAACAAGGAGAGAAAAATGAATGAAAGAATTAAGAGTATCCAAGAGGAATTCTTTGAAAATCCAGAGGGAGAGAAGGTCGTTAAAGCAAGAAAGTAAAAAAAAAATCGCAATAAAGTAGCCTAGCAATCCGATTGGCTATAGTCCCGGTAGAAAATTTCCTAGGAGCGAATCAAGCAGCAGAGCTTGAATAAAGAGAGTTGAAATGCATTTGGTTAGAAAGAGCATAGGGACGCCGGTCGTCTGCTACCGGTCTGTAGTTCGTTGAAGGGTTGCATCTATTGTAAGTCGGTGAGTCAAGAAGGTATGGTAATGGCGATACGATAATTAATTACCTCGACCTAGCAAAGGCCGAGAACTCGTCTGGGTCATCGAAAACATTGGAAAAGGGTGAAGATGTCGCGAGAGAAGCCAATTTTAGTCGGTTGACGTCATTGGGGACGGATTCAAGAAGAGCGCTGGCATTATTAGACTGTCGGATCGGACCAGATTCTTGCCTAGAGAAGAAGCCGGGATAGGTGTGAGAGCGACCGGATGGATTGGTAGAGTCGTTGAAGACAAGAGTAGAAAGAGAAGCTCTCTTAATGATACCTACATCGTTAGGGAGCGGAGTCTGACCAGAGTTCCAAAGACCCCGATTTGGTGATCTAACATAACGAGCTTCGATGCGATAGGTGCCGTAGAGCTGTCCAGCGAGGTACTCCTTCGCTTCCTGAGCGACACTAGGATGCGAATATTGAACAAGAACAGACATGGTACCCAAGGGAGAAACCTGAACAATTTCTAGTTTTTCAATATGACCAAAAGGAGAGAACAAAGGTTGAAGATCCTGAGCCTGGGAGAACAGAATAGTAGGCAAATTTGTGACAAGCAAAGACCGTGTAGGTTCTGATGAAGTCTCAAGACAGGCAGGTTCAGCTTCGTGAGACTCCAGAGAAGAATCGGAAGAATCGGAGGATATACTACGTCTTTGCTGCAATTGTGGAAGAGGACTAGCCATTTGAGAACGTGAATCCATAAGCATAGCACGATCACCTCCGTCCAAGAAGCCTGGCAGTCACTAATCAGATTGAAAAATACTACACAACTGGATTTCAGACTCACCTTGAGAACGTTGAACAACAGCCCAAGAAACATCAATGGAATGCCCTCTACGGAGTAGAATGAATGAGTGACCACTTCTTGGATTCGAATCTATTCGATGGGTACTTAATGATAGTATGGCTCAGAGATGACATCGCATTGACAGCCTCGTCATGTGAAGACATGACCACGAATCCACGTCTGCGCGAAGAATTGTCAACGGTAGCCAAGATGACACAGTGCGATACAGTGCCATATTGTGTGAAGATGGATGCAAATTCATTCCTGAGTGTCATCATTGAGCACTGATCAAAGCATATGTGAATCCAAAGTATACTTAGTGAGAGCAAAAGGCAATCCGAGCACATAGAGGTTGCGGCGATCGTCTTTCATTTGCTTGTGTGTACACGTGCGGGAAGAAACCGCCATGGTAGACACCATACTAGAGGCCGTGTGTTAGTCACAAGTATATGCGTGGGATGCATTTCTTTGGGACAGATAGTGCGCAAATGAAGCGATGATTGGAAGGAGATACGTACAGAGGAACTCCCGCGATCGTGAACCCGTTCAGACGAAGTGCCTTTCTGTACAGCGGTCAGGAGCCCTCCATAAAAAGATAAACGTGACGGACGCAGCAGAGTCCCGTTCGGAAAAGGTAATATTAAGACGAGAGGTAGTACCGTCTCTGATATCCTGAAAACCACGGACCTCGCCTAAGTGTAGTCAGTATAGACTTCTGTGGTAAGCGACTGATACGAACCTATCAGACTGTTGAAGATGGTGGCTATTTCACGTCCGCTAACTGATAAAAAGATTGCTTAGTGTTATTTCAAGAATAACCACGGGAACATACTGTGCTCTGGAATGTTTTCTACGTTGATAGAAGCTGGGCGATTGTTGCCAAAATCGAGCAACGCCGTGTTGGAGAGATGGCTATACCTATCATTACATATGGTGTCATTAATTGGTGTTCTTTGTCCAAATCTGTACTTGGTGTGCTGCATAGTGGCGTGGTTTGGACCCGCCGTGGATAATATACTGTTCGACAATGGGTATTTAAGAGTGGCCAGTAATATTAACGGTTAAGCCAATATCTGTGAGCAATACTTGGAAGATGAAAGAAGTTAGAGAAAGAACAGTCGGACACGCTTTTTAGAGTAAATCGTGTCGGACCTTCGATTTCTGAAGTTTTTCTCACGGTGAGAGACGCGTTTACCACGTGATACATAGGCGATCCAAAATACAAGGTACCAAATAGTTTTGGAAACCATCTTCTTGCCGTTATCCTCCAAAATTTTCTCTGTCGAATGGCGTCAATCCAACAGGCTGTGCTAGTCAATGATATTGAAGTATTCTCTCAAACATTCTATCTGTCCTTGAATCTTGCCTTCTCAACAAAACTCTTCCTGTCTACGCCGGCGTTGATCTGGATAGGTGAACAAACACCGACTTGGTATATTAGCTCAGAGTCATAAGTTGGCATATGCATTTAACATTCTCTGCACAGTGGATATGTCGAGGACCTCGAGATTGCAACTATTATGGCGGACTGCAACAGTACCTGGGCGACAATGGGACATTTCTTGACCCTTTGCCATATGAGAATGGTAACTAACTAACATCAATTAATCGAGAAGTTCTTCCTCACAGAGCCTCTAATGGGTCGTTAAATATGATGTTCTAAGATTGTTTACTCACTCTCTTGTTCTAACCCTACAAAAATAAATCCAAAATTATCCATTAGTGAATTTCATGTATGTTGGGAACCACGCAATTCGAATAGATTATCCGCTCTTACTGTAGGTTCTTCTAGATCTAGGCGCAAAGTTTTCCTGAGATACCATCGAACTTTGTTCAATAGGTTGCAGCTTGGAGTATGTATGAGGTGCCAATACACACAGTAACAGCCAGTAACCTGAGTCGTTCGACGACCGCCGCCCTTCGAGAACGTTGGAATGGACCAATTTGTACCTGACGCCATACATACTCCGTTGATCGCACTGTCAAAGTCGGTTATCTGCCAATGTCAATGATCGCCGGCACCAATGTCATCCTGAAAATAATCACGTCGGCAGTAAGCGGCAGTAGCACATGGCGTCTACCAGCGGCCAATGCCGATCTCATGTCTTGTACCCCTTAATGAAGTTCCCCCTGTTCCGATACTGCATGGTGCCCAGTCGTGATCACCGATGATGCAGTTCAACTCTGCGCAGCAGATACTTATCAATGACTACTCCCCATAATCTCGCGCAACTTGGTACTGGTCGTGAGGAATTGGCACTACATTATGCTGACAAAAAGTAGTAATTCGAAGAGAAATTCTGCACGTTTTCTATTTAGTTCGAGCATTGGAATTTGACCTATTTCCAGATCAAATTCGGACAACGTTTACAAGCATTTTCAGTCGGCTCCCGTGACCATGCTTTAAAGCTCCGGTGTGCTTTTTTACAAAGTTTTCCGACATCCACCCATTCCATGCAACTCAGCATCTAGTCTTACAATGTCAACCTTGTGGAACTCAGATGGACGCAGTCAGGGTATGGGTGACCTGGAGAAAACATTTTCGAACGCTGGTATGGCAAGTCTTCGAGGAAGGTACTTGGCATAAACGCATACAACAGCCTCAGAAGAACAAGAAAGTTCTTCATCATAGCACCATCCAAGTGAAGTCGTCGACGCAACGCTGTGCTGCTGATGCTTGGCTCCTTTGTAGCATACTTACAAGCGAAAGGGATCGGGTTTCTTTACATATGGCGGCAACTTGATAGGGATACTGTTGCGATCTGTTGCGATGTAATGAATCACCCACCCTGATTCCCATACTCTTGCAATGTCTAAGATATACTCGTTGTTCAACCCTCCCACAACACACTACCAGACACTACCACTGCACATACACTCATGCCTCAGGTCAAAATCCACAGTTCCTCAGGTCCAGCGCTTGTCAACTATACCATCTCTACTCCCAATGCAGAGAACGCCCAAAGCATAGATCCAACGCTGCCCATAGTCCTCTTTTTGCATCCAGTCTACGTCGGCCATGCGATTTTTCACAGTGCGTACTTCACATGTGCCCTCAAGTTTTGACCCCGCTCAAGGAGATTGTCGTTGCATTTGTGTACAGATCAATTCGCCAATCCTAACATAAGGCGCTTCAACCTAATTGGATTCGATTCAAGAGGTCATGGATCGACCGTTGGCGCAATTCCTTCAACATTCAGGCGCATAGATGCTGCCGAGGATGTCCTAAGGTTCATGGTACGTTTCCTGCGAAATGTTGTTTTATCGTTGCTATAATAACTGTGGCGTTCGTCATGGCAGGAGGCTCTCAGACTTCCTCCGTGCCATCTTGTGGGGGTGTCTTTGGGTGCTTGCGTCGCACTGCAAACGGCCATAAGCTATCCAGAAAAGGTTCTCTCTTTGTTTATGTTGTCCCCTTTGCCATTGGTTGAGGTGTGTCAATACCTGTGTGTGTTCATCATGCTTCAACAGTTGATGAACATGATTTGATAGCCTGATATCGTCGCGGAAGGCCGGCAAGAGATATATGATTGTTGGGTGGAGGGACGAAAAGATCAACAAAACCCGGACCAAGAGGCACTTCTCGACGCTGTTTTTGGCGCCTTACAATTAGGTTTCAATGGGAGTCAAGCGCCACTAGTAAATGCGTAGGTGGTTTCATCAATGCTGCGTGCAACAGACCATCTAAATAATTTTCTGAAGGCTCGTCCAATCTACAATTCCTAAAGCCATCATCAACTGGGCACCAGAGCATTTTGAAGAATTCCATACGATTTCTGTGACATTTTTTACGGACCGCAAAGCCCACTCCTTGAACGTTTTGCGAGAAATCAAATGTCCTATACACGTAGTGCATTGTGGCCAAGATATCGCCTACCCAGTTGAATATGCGGAAGAGCTACGAGACCGATTTACTGAAGCGGGGCTTGATGTTCGTATAACCCAGGTACCCGAAGCACCGCATTTTGGGTGTGTCACTCACCCGGATCCGTAAGCTGCCTTTTAAAAAAACGAAGTTGGATGAAATGATTTTTCTAATGCCTGCTATTTAGGATTAACGAGAGTCTTTATGAATGGATTCTAGAGAACCACAAAGGACACATCCCGCTTGCTAAAACTGGCGTTAAATCCCCATTTGAGTCGGAACTCATGAAGTATGGGCTAAACGAGTTCGAGCAAAGCACCTCCGACTCAGAGGATGATCTGACGCCCATGTAAAATTTTACTTCACGCCACGAAACTCCTGCGCGTTTTCCTTGCTTTGCATACTCCTGTACTATATTGTCGATATGTCGTCGTTTCTTGTATTTTGTTACATATTTATTTCCGTGGCTCTTGATGAAAAATGAAATCGAGCGCCTCCGATAGGCATTCTGCCGGATTTTATGCTGAACTTTCACGCATTATCATCTCCTGTGGTGTCACCAAGACATCCAGTCGCCAATCATGATCAACAGTAGGTACTTGGTTCTCTTCCAGCAATTGTTCGCGCAGAGCTATACCCACTGCAGCAGAACGTTGTAATTAGTCCAAGCTAGCTGCTGGATTTTTAAACTGAACTGAGCTAACCAAGGAGAGGCTTGGGACGGCTTGAAGAAGTATAAGACGTTATGAAACGGTCATAGTACCCTTTACCGTGTCCCAAACGTGATAGACCTCGATCAAAAGCAACTCCTGTCCCAAACAAGTCGTCAAAGAGCCATAAAAAACGTTCATAAGCTGTACCTGGAAGAAGAATCATATCTAGTTTTTCTGATGGAGATCTCAGTACTTTTTGTGGAACAAAATCAGGGCACATATGTTAAAGATAAAGTTGGCGGGAAATTACTTTTGTCTCTACTTCGACCCTCCCATAAATCTCCCGGTTCTCTGATCCCCCATAAGCCTCGCGGGAACGATGACAGATCATCAGGGGAGTAAACCCGTACAAAATCCATGGTCCCAGATGTCGTGCCAATCTTTGGAACATACAGTTTCTTGCCTGGTATCAAGTCAACGGTGGGAGTCGTTCTAGAACGATGAAAAATTGAAATTACCCATGTGTAAGATCGCGTCTACAATTTCATCAGTTCCAGCTTCGCCAGAGGGCATACTTAAGTAGCAGCTTATGGAACTACAGTTTTTGAAGGAAGGTAATGACAAGATACGTTTTGTTATTGAATGCGCTAACGAACAGAATCAGTGAAACAGATTAAGATGGCATACTTTTGTAGCACGCACATTGCTCGTCAATGGATGCTCGACTTAGCTCCAGGAGCTTTTTGGACATTTCTTTCCGTAAAACTTTCTTTTGAGTTTTCACAACTGCGTGGATTGTAGATGCCATCGTGTTCTTGTTCCGGATGAAGAGGATGTGAACGGGCCAAGGGCAGCTGATTTCGGATTGCGCTGCGCAGTAGCGTATTGATATCGGTAAGTTCTCCTTTCAGAACGTTCAACTTCAAAAATTGAGGTGCTGGGCTAGAAGCAGAATTCTATTCCTGTAGGTTGGTGGTCGAAGTAAATTAGAAGAGGTATGATCAATAAAGTCGTGCGTAGGTCTTTCGATTCTCTAACTCATCTGCAATGTCACCTGACATCCGAGTATTTATGTAACACCAGGGTAGTGGAACGGTTCGTATAGGGTCGTCTCACATTCCCCGGGCAAAGAGAGGATCTGATAGACGTACATCGTGATTCTAAATGGATCCTCTCCGGAGATCATTAACTTGTACATGCTCTGAATTCACAGAGGGCAGAGGACGACTATGTCGTATGCAATGGAGCGTAGACATGCATCTGAAGTAGTTGCTGCTCAATCATTCTCGACGCACAGTTGAGTTAGATAGAATAATGGACCGACGGCTTGGCGGCCCCGTTGCTGCATGGGGCACTGTTTCGGCTGTTTCCGACTCAATTAGATTGTAATATGGTCCTCGACTCAATTTACTTATGGCCCTGGAGGCCGCAAGGCCTCTCAACGCAAATCCTTTAATTGGTGCAATTTTCAATCTAGCGACATTGGAATCATCCGATGCCTTCTCACAACCCACCTGAGACACCACACAATCAGAGAAATTCTCGCAGTATCGATGACCACCTTGAGCAAGATCAGGAAAGCCGACTCCTAAATTTTGTTGACAGCGGATATCCACCAGAGCAAGGCCAGAGTCCGTATGATTCTAATTTCCCCTCTTCAGCGTCTTTTTATCCACCTGGAAACCATCACTCGGAACCATATCGACCAATAATGGAACAGGACGACTCCCACAGAAAGAACGATCTGTCGTCAACTTACAGTTTGTCATTAGCACCTGGAAGTGGGCACACCTATTTGGTACCGGGCACGGATTCCCTTTTTTATCAATCGCATTCTAGTCAACATTTCCTGTATAGGTATGATCAAGAGGTTCATGTGAATTCTAATTTGCCCTATCTTGATAACTCTCAACAATATCTTCCAATATCAACGATGGATAGGCCTCTCGAACCCTCCATTCCCAGGAGTGAAGCACAACCCTCTCCTCCATCCCATGTTCAAACATTGTCTGAACGCGAGATAAGCATGTACTACAATACCGTCGACCACTCGCCATATCTTCAAATCCGTACGGCCGACAATGGTAGTAGTGCATCGATGCCCACTAGCACTGATGCAGGTATACGGTGTTTAGTTTCCTCATTACCTGTTCGAGATATTCGAATTGATTTAGATTCTGGAAGGCTCCAATCAAGAAAAGACATAGTAAGTTGTTATCCTATTGCAACCTGAATGCCGCTGAAAAGGGAATTCTTCATCTTCAGATAGAAACCGCTCAACAAGCGTGCCTTGAAAGTGAAGCAAGTCATACCGACGATCTTGAAGAACAGCAAGTACGTCCATTTACAGAGCCTAACACAGATTCTAAGAAGAGAAAAATATAGCAGACATCTTGGAGACGATGAAATAGTCCAACACCAAGGGCCTAAACGAATGCAAGAAAAAATTAAGATGCATCAATGCCAGATTTGCAACAAGAGGTTTCCTAGGTCAGATTTTATTTTACAATATCGTACGAAGCTAGAGAATGCTGAGTTTCTTCACAGGCCTAGTGGATTGAAACTTCATATGAATACGCATAACCATGAAAAACGTTTGTTACTTGTAACTTCTTGTTTTTTTCTTACTAAAAGATGGATTGCGTGCTCAATTTGCACCAATTTTCACAAACCAGCATTTTTCTGTAACTTTCCAGGTTGCACGCGCGCTTTCAATGTCCCTTCAAATGCTAAAAGACATCTTCGCACTCACGGAACCTCCGAAGCTCAGGCTTCTCTGTATAATAACACACCAATAGCAGAAACTCCCAGCGTCATCGAATTTATGGAACCACAAGTGCTGCTACATGACGTTGATAACCAAGGGGTGACTTTTCCCAGAATGCCAACAGCAATCGACGTCATCGTCGATGACCCAGAGCAAAGTGCGAGGGGGAAAACGGTGTCCATACTGCCGCCCAAACGGAGATCTCCTGAATTTAGAATTAGGTGGCTTCCGCCTCGCGTAACCAGTCGTTTGAACCCTGCAAGGCCCATGTTAGCTGTCGAGAATCAGCCGACAAATATGGACGATGTTGCAGACGGACCTTCCTATCGACAGTCCAAAGGGAAGCAAAGAGATAGGGATGATGATGCGGACAGGGATACCACATCGGACGATGACGATGAAATTAGCTCAGATAAACAGGGCGACGAAGAAGAAAGAGAATTTCTGATCGCTTTGGCCGCCTCAAAACTGGATACACCGCCCGTGTTAGGATCGAGTTCTGCTTCCAGCTCCTCTTGAATGTTCTTGAGGCCTCATTTACTCAGCAAACTCAAAATCCATCTTGTTATTCAGTTCTACTAAAATACGGCATGTTTTCCGCCTTTTTTTTTTTACAAGGTTTCAAGATATGTCGCCCTCGAAATTGCGAAGTTAGTTGTTGAAAAAGTATCGGGTTCGGGACATGAACATTGTATGTCGATCCATTATATTGCTGCTTGAAGTGGATATATTCACTTTTATTGGTATATTGGTTTGTTAACATCCACCATTCATTCGTCTCCCTCGACAATGCGCCATTGTAGGGCACTGATACATACAATAGGTGGCTACAGGCCACCGACCCATTCATACTGAACATTATATACTTATCATAGTTGCCTTGTAGATAATGGTGCCCTCGTCGCAGTATAAAAGGACTGCGACCAACAGCCACTCACCTCAGTTCGAATAAACGCGACTGAGGTGAGTAGAGCCGTATCCTAAAACAACATCATAAACTAACCATTGATTTATGTAGTATCATACTTACTGTATCATAGATATAGTTTACAGTTCGAATAAACGCGACTGAGTATCATACTTACTGTATCATAGTCGGATTCCTACGTGGTTGTCCATGAGCACGTAAGGTAAGGACATGTTCATTTCTCCCGCGCATCATTTCCTTTCGCTAGTGGTATTTGGTACGCTATTCATGGTGTAATAAATGCAGTAAATAGAATTACAGAATTTCGAGGCTCAGATTGCGAGTGATATTATCCACAAAGCTGAGAAATGACTCATAAGTCAACAACTACCAACAAACATGTTCTATCATTGTCACTGACGTACTACGTGGAACGTCACCTTTAGCGGTGATCCTTACAGTGACCAGGAGTCAGTGAAAACCGGGATATCTCCGAACTCAGAACGCAAGTCCCATGATGCTTACATGGCAGACTCTCCTTCAGATATCATATTAGATACACCACAGAGGTCGCCGACTGCACCATATCATTGGCCAAGTGAATCTGAAGATCGTCGAAGTCGGGCCCCTGAATTCTACGGTTTCGTTGCTTGGACATCGACTTATCTGCTCTTCGTTCTCTATGTCCTATGGGCATTGCTGCCTGATAAATGGATTGAATGGTCTGGGGTAACCTGGTATCCGAATCGGTTAGTCGTTTATCAAGTTGTGTACACGCAATGAGGATTGACAATGGTGGTTGATGTTGGCACAGCGAATGGGCACTTTTGATACCCTCTTGGACTGTCGTCGTTGTTCTTCTGAGCTATATTGTCTATTTCGCGATTGCTATACGCGCAACTCCCGCATTCGATGAAATGTGCTCGATCGCAGGTATATTTAAAAGATTGTAAAATGGCATGTATTGTTCATCGGCTTATTTTTTTAGACTCCCGTGTTGCGTTGCCCTCTCAGGATAGTCCTAGTGGTAATCATTATTGCGACAGTACGAAACCTGGAGCGATACCGGAACTATATGATATTCCAATTGGGATGGTCAATAGCGTTTTATATCACAAGACCATACTTCGAGCAGCGACGAAGGCTCAAAAGCGCAGAGGTGGCACAAATGATACAGTTGGGTAATATCCTATTACAATAAATACACATTAGATATACACAGGGACGATAGCATGGATAACAATATTCAAAGATGACTCTACAGACGACTGCGCCTACTAAAAATAGTCAGGAACAGCTAATGGCGCAAAATATTGTTCAATATATCGGTAATTTGGCATGATTAGAACTTTCCGCACCGGTAATGTGACAACTTCAATTTCGTAGCGGCTAGAACCTGTTGTTGTGTTTGTTCTGACGGAAGCTTTATGGAAGGAAGGCCAGGAGATACCTCCTCGACGTCATCAAAACCATCGTCCGAAATTGATTCCAAAGGTGTTTCCCCTGCCCAACTCGCTTGAGCAGTTGTGCTTAGTTCTGAAGGAGCTGAAAGACGAGGCTTATAACCCAACTCCGCTTGTCGCCCAACTGAGGTAACGTTTGCGTTACTCCGCTTCAGGCTAAAAGGATACACTGGCCTTGAGCCAGGCGTAAAGGTCTTTTTGGGAGATTGAGGATGGGGCTTAACTCGAGATGGACTTTTGTTTTTTGAACCTGCAAGGCCGAAAGTTGAAGCTTGCTTTGATGGGAGTGCCCATTTCTCGCGCCAGCCATTCATGACAGTCCTGGCGTTCTTCGTGATTTGCTTCGCGCGCCTTACTTCGTCGTCATCGAATTCAAGATCGAATTCTTCAACACTTATGATGGTATGCATAGTTTGTTGCCCAAGAGGTTGCACAGGATCTGGGGTTTCAGGCGAAGGACTTGGAGGGGAAGCAGAGCCTGATACCGTTCTTTCCGGCTTCAAAGGCCGTCTAGTTTGGCTGGTTGGATAACCTATCTCCGTTGAATTTTCGGTTACAAGTACCTTTCGCAAATCGGGGCCACGGTATAGAGTCGGTGAAGGAATTTCATCATCATCTGGATATAAAACCTTTCTAGGAGTTGGAGCCTCTTCCACTAAGACTGTCCCTTGAGCCTCTTGACTAGGACCGTTCCACAATAACTTTCTTGGGGTCTCCTGGGAAGAATGCCGACCCAGCGGTTTGGGCTTTCGGGCGGAAATTGGGCTAGATATTACTTGTGCACCAAAACTGTCGTCTTCTTGCTCATCATCACTATATGGTATTCCTTGATTACGAGTATGCGTTTGCCAGGCTTGTAGTGCAGGCGGGGAAGAGAGATCTTGTACATCCTTCGAGGTTGACGGAGAAGGGGAAATATATCCATCTTCTTGTTCAACGGTATCAGGAAAGTCTTCAACCTTGATTATTTGTTGAGTATCAATGTCGTCATCATATTGGGCGCGTAATGATAAGTCAGAAACGTCTAGTTCCGGTTCGGACGTTTCAATCACATCGTCGTCGTCGTCGATCACAATATACAGATTTTCCTTGTCCTTGTCATGCGAGCGCTGTTTAGAAGGACCTGCGACAGAGGGAGTACCTTCGCTGTGCCTTCTATGCAGTCCGGCGGATGGTGACCCTGCCTGGGTAAAGAACTTAGATTGGGCAGTCTTCTTCACAACGGGAAAGGGACTCTTGCAGTGTCTCTTCCTGTTCTCTATATCTTGGTCCATGACTTCCGCAAGAGTTCGTTTGCCACTCGCTTTCCCCGTTAGTGCATGCTTTGTTACATTAGGACTACCTCGCCTTTCTCGAGGAATGGTGGGGTTAGGTCCTGGAATAAAAATATTTGTTAGAAAAGAGGCATCAAATGCGAAAGGGTTAATCAGGCTTTACCAAAGAAATCGAAAAGACCCCCGGACTTCGCTGGAGTAGGCAAGCTTTGTCGACCTTTCCCCTTTGTTTTTGCTGAAAACGAATGCTTGGATGGACTGTTTGAGATGACAGGCAGAGGCTGTAGAACCCGAGGCAAAAACTTTGGATTGATGTCAATCATAGGCAAATAAGAAACGGGGTCGCAATCTCCTAAGGCAATTTGCTTGGCCATAGATGGATCCATGTCACTGGGATTCATATTTAGTCACATTCGTTTGCGATATTAACAGCTATAAAGAAACTTACCCTCCTACATAAGCATCAAACTCTTCGTTCCAATCCTGGCCGACCTGTGTTAAATGGACCAATCTTTCGGACCTGGGACAGTAGACGCGTTGATGTTGGAAACACATTTCCGCTAGCCTGTATTGCTTCAAATATCCTTGAGGGACCGACTTCTTTCCTTCCATTGCGATGACTTTGATGACTTGCTCCGCGGTTTTCCACTTTTTCAAGAGACTGCAAGCTGTCTTGAGCCCAATACCTGGTATACTGGGGAGGTAATCACAGCCGCTTAAGATGGCCATCGAGCGAAACTGAATGTCAGACCAGCCGATCAAAGAAATTCCGTTGGTATCAGAAACAGACGCGCAAACGGATCCAAAATCTTTGCGCGAAATAGAGATAACAGTCGCTGCCACTGTGTCGAGTTTAAGAAGCACAGTTTGGCAGCCAAAGACGAGAAGGTCGGAATCCTCTGTGAGAATTCCGTCTGCGATTCCTACCTTTTCGAGGTAAGCCAATTGTGCATCAGCTTCGTAGGGCGCTACAACATATGGTACCGATTCTGAGCGCAAAGCCTTCCATGTAGTTAGAACATAGAAGAAAAAAAAAGCGAAGATACCAGACCCACCTTTATGAATTGGAAGGCCATTTGTGGTGTAACATCAACACATTTTACGAAGCATTCTCGTGCTAGCGACGATTTGCCTTGTGCCATAAATGCGTTCCCCTTGGCTAGATATTCCTCTCTCTTCTGCTTGCGTTCCTTCTCGGTCCCTTTCTTCGCTGGCAACGGTCCTCCATCGAACACGATATAAGGTTCAATCCCATAATGCCGCAACAATCGAACACGGTGCATAGCATAATCTACATACCTGTGAAGCAAGAAACATAAAGTTATGAATACTTTCCTTCATGAGTCGGTTGTAAAAAGATATTCACTCACTTGTGCGTGACCTTTCCAGTAGCTAGCTCTGTGGCACATGAATACACTCCTCTGTGAAGCCACACGTATGCGTCGATGGCTAGCGTTTTACCTCCAAACTCCGAAAGATGCCTGGTGACTTGAATCGACTTGAGAGCCGGTAAAAGTCCTGTTATACCCATGTTTGTCGCTAGGTAGGGAACTGGTGTGTCATGAAGGAAGCTTTGCTGAGCGTAAGACCACCAAGAAGGATTCTCCTTTGGGACAGATTTTGATTTCATTTGAAAGCTGTGTATACAACATAGGAACGCGAACGTCACGGGTCATGTGCTTTTGTAACGTACGCGACGCGTCTAAAATTGTAGATTTTTTTTTTGAGATGGGGGTTCAATTTTATATTCAATACATGCGCTATTAAAATATACACTTTATCCCTCTAGATTTATAGTATTGAATCTGACCAACGTCCAATCCAGTAACGACAGTTATTCTTTCGCAGTGTCAAGGCCTCCTTATCCAGATTGCTAACGGGAAGGGTGCCCAACCAATTTTGCTCTCCGGCTTCATCAAGAATTTCCTCAAAATGCAAACCTACATTCCGGGCTTTCTCAAGAAAATTTTCGCAAACCTCAACAAGTGTGTAGTTTCCGGCCTATATGAAACTTTGGCATTGTGTGCAGCGATCAAGTCTGGTAAATTACTTACTCCGACGTACGTTCGGGCGGTTTCATTTTTAGCCAACAACATCTGGATAGAAGACACCAACGCATCATGGGAGTTGAAGAAATGTAAGAGATCGGAGAGTATGACTACGTCGTATCCAGAATTCTCACGGGAACCGAGCAACCTTCTAAGACATCGATTAATGTTGTCATCCCCAAGATAAGAAATGAAATGGCATACCTAAGTTCCGTGACGTCTGTTCCCCAGTCGTAGCCGAGGCATTTAATTGTGCACCCAGCGGTTACAGATGTGGAGTTTCTTTCCATATTCTTCTTCAGATTTCCTAGAATACTGTCGTCCGGGTAGTCCGTGAGAGTGATAAGGGAAGGAGGATTTGGCCGTGTGCTCAATAAAAGTGATGGCAAAGCACTTCCTGATCCAAGTTCTATAACTGATGTAGCATTGTATTCAAGTATGAGAGTATGTCTATAAATTTTATGACTGTACTAACCTGATTTTCCATGTGCTTCCAATAGACCTCTTTCGATCCTTTCAGCTAGAAATAATGCCGGGGAAAAGAGATGATCTGCTAGTAAGGTGATTGCCTTGGATTATGATATTGATGATTTGCCATTACGATATCAATGTACTGGACGCACTTTGCCTTCCTGAGAGAGAAATATAATGAGAATGGATAAGTAAGTACGACGATAGCAGAAGACATACCTTGGGAGCCAGAGTCAAGACGAGGGGACCATAATGGATAACGGAATCATCGACTACTGGTTTACCACCTAAGAATTCTAATGAATCGCTGAGAATTCCTTCTATATCTTGTTCCGTGTGAGACATAGCTTGCTGTTCATATATCTCAATGATTGGGTTAACGATAACCATAAGCTCATTCAGTTTGGATAGGGACCGACCCTAAAATCAATAGAAGCAAACAACAGTAACACGGCGGCTCCGACAGGTCGACATGCCACCAATATCTCTCAGTTCTGAGTTGTCCAAGTAGGCAACAGATAACAGAATCCCTCCGAATCCACCCTCAAGACCTGACTCCCTTATTGGCTCCTCAGGGCACATTGGTTGTGGACGGTTTCTAGGACAGCCGTTTGCTCGTAACCACTAGTCACTTCCATGTACACGACATACTATCAAGATCGCATGACAACCCATATTTTGGAAGACTCTTGCGACGAATGTTTTTGGAGCTTCTCAGGAAATCAGGCTGCAGTCTCTATAACTGACCCTTCTCTAAAATCCTTGCGAACCAATGATGTGCCCGTATCATGGAGCTGTCGAAATTTTCTGATTCTTTCTCGTGACTTCTCCTTAAGCGTCGTCTCCAGGAGGATATCTTGGGTCATTGAATACAAAGACTAAAATGGGTTTTTTCAGTCATAAGGCCTTCAAACATGCTCTCTTGATGATATGCGAACACTTTTCAATCTCATCCCGGGATCTTGTCTTATACACATCGGAGAAGTCACATAGCTGCCGATACCAGAAGCTATTTTTTATAACAACCAAATGTCAGAAAATATCTTCTCCGACGAACGGCTCTGTCGTATACTCAGCGTAGTGTTGGCTTCGCTATGGAATCCTGTGGGATAGCCTCTGATGGCCTCTTTACGTGGACTTTTACTACTGAAGCGACCTGGTACTAGATGTCGACGATATAATGTTTAATGCCAAGGATTGCCCAGCTTGCGTTTCTATAAGGCTCTGATTTACTACTGATGTTCGAATAGAATACCGCCAAGCAGCCAAGGTTCATCTCTTCGCTACAATGTAGAGACTGTTATGGCTTACCAACGCGCGGGGGAGATATAAAATGGACGCTATCTCTACGTCTTCAGTTCATCCCTCTCTTCATCGTTTTCTTTTTGGGTTTTGGGTTGATTCCCTTCAGGTTTTTCCTTCTTTTCTTTTCCTTCAGGCGCCAGCTTCGTCTTTTCTTCGACCTTTGAACGCCAGTCGTTCTTTTTGACTTCAATTTCCGTTATTTCTCAACTCTGCTACTAGTAGTCCTTCATTTGATCCTCTTATCATGCGTGGCTTCACCAGTGTTTTTGTCGCCTTTTCGGCGTTTGCCTCTGTGATTGCTCACCCTGTTCATCAACGCAAAGAGCTGACGGTCATTGGGAGAGATCAATCAGCCCGAGTTGTCGTTCGTGCGGAAGCTGCCAACACTGGTTTAGACATTCTTTCTGGGGGCAACGAAGCTTTCCGCAAAAACCTCGCAGAAAAGGATCCCCAACTCTTGCAGAAGTTGGCTGATGATGGTCAAGGTAAGTATACTCTTTGTTCCATAAGGAAAACTCTGACAATAATTATTTGTAGCACCTCCCTTCATGTTCTTGGGATGCTCAGATAGTCGGGTCAGCGAGGGCACAATCTTTAACGCACAGCCTGGAACTCTCTTCACTCAACGCAATATCGCTAACCAATATCAGCGAAATGACATCAATGCGTGAATTATTTATGCCAAATTGTTATGCTGGAAACGTTGCTGATTAGGTCAAATACCAACAGACAATCCGTCCTCTCGTACGCCGTTTCCGAGTTGGGAGTGAATCACGTTATTGTTATGGGTCACTATGGTTGTGGTGGTGTTGCTGCTTCTATTGCGTCTGCACCAGTTGGCGCTGTCGACGCTGCAAATGGTGCTGTGCAAAGCTGGATAGAACCCATCCGTGAGATCTTCCAAACTTCCAACAGGTATGCCCGACGTAAATTTAACCTGAATCAATCACGAACTTTTTTCTTCACTATTGCCTTAGATCAGAAATCGTGGAACTGCGAACAAAGAACGCGGGTCTTGCTGTTGTCGAAGAACCCAACATCAAAGAACGTAAGTGCTACTTTGCTCAATCCGGTGCTAAAGCAATGATCTAATCCCAAATTTGTTAGCTGGATTCCGCGCACTTGTCGAAGAGAACGTAAAGGCTTCCGTTCGCAGAATTGTGGCAGATTCTGTCATCTCTAACGTAAGCCTTGGCTTTCTACTTGACGATCCTTATACGTATCAATCATACAAACATTTTTAGCACTTCGCCTTACTTGCAGGAGAATCGAAATCCACACCCACAGAGAGGCGTGCAGAGGGCGGAGCACTTCAAGACGTATTCATTCACGGATTCGTGTACGACATTGAGACCGGAATCGTTCAAGATCTAGGCATCTCTGTTGGTCCAGCTGGCAAGGCCATCCCGGCCATTCCCTTTGCATCCGTCGCGAAAGCTGCCAGCGAAACTGCCAGTGCTCATACCCCAACTAATGGTACCACCACCGATAAGGCTATAACAGTGCTCTCACTTCCAACCCTGCAGCAGAGGTGTGGACAGCTTTGCAAAATGAAGCGCAGTCTCGCGGGTTTTTTGGGCTCCTCGTAAAGAGTGCAGCGTAGCGCTATCCGAAGTTTCGGAGGGATAAATTTGCTTTGTATCTAGATTGTAGAGTGTTTTAACAATTTGAAATCAATAGATTGGCATTTGGCGCCTTTTACATTTTCAACTGCGTGGGTTTCAATGATGCGATATAGTTTTATCTCCCACTTATCCTTGTCTTTGGTTGAGTCACGGTGGAAAATAGCCAGTGATTAATATTACTATGAGATTATTTGTCAGATCATGTCCTAACATGTCGGAAATCCTTCGGAATCTCAATTCTTGAGATTCTCAAATGCATGATGGTAGTACTACTGGATCATGGATGGTGATGAAATCTGCAGGCCCGCCTGCAGCGGGGTCATGCGTTTGATCTTATCTGTGTAAAAGCAAATTCTCATACTTTTAGATATGAAAGAAGGCGAATCAAACACAGCTTATCGCTTGTGTCAGGAATTCGTAGGGCAACCAAGATGGCCACCAAAGAACCTCGCTATATCAGAATCCGTTCTCGCTCTCAAAAGTCACGTATCCTCCTGCGCACGCCGTTGTTGAGCGACGTTCCCTCCTTCACCGCCCGTGGAAACGATTACGAATGTATAAAGTACCTCCCATTCCTATTAAACCCCAAAAACCCCATCACGAATGAATCCAACACGAAAAATGCGAAAAAATGGCGCGCCGGGTCTGGAATCGGAGGATACTTCCTTGTTGTCGTGGAGCTTCCTGAAGACCGTTCCAAAGCCAACCAAGCAGACGCAACGATAGGTGACACAGGTCTCATCCCAATCAATTGGGAAGAAAAATCAGCGGAGTGTGGGATGATGCTTAACAGCGGCCCAACTATCCGAGGAAAAGGATATGCTGTGGAAGCGTTCGATATGCAATTTGCCTTTGGTTATGATCATCTAGGTCTCAAGAAGATCCACTTTGGAACAGGGGACGATAATATTCCCATGCGCGCCTTGTTGGAGAAAAAATTGGGGATTCCTGGAACTTTCAGAGAGAAGGAAGGTGATTGGGAGTTCGTCACTACCAAGGCTTGGTGGGAGGAGCGCCAAAAGTTGGCTGGAGAAGATCGGGTAGAAGTTTATGTCGAAGAAATGACTCCCGATGAAGAGTAGTAATTCGGACTTGATTCTTGAAATTGCGTGGTTATAACATCGTCGTATACTACAGTAACTACTTACTAGAAATACAAAATCACGTGACATGAAGAAGATAAAAGATAAGATAATGGCTATAACCATTGTCCCCACATACTGCAAAGACTCGAGTGACCGTTTCACGGTTTCATCGTTCATACATTCGCAACTGGCGACCTTCAGTTCTTGAACAAGAGCGCCAGAATGGTTGCTGCTCTCAAGTATTTGACCGTTCCCGCGGCAGTTAGGCACACGGCAACTGTAATTTTCATCCATGTGAGCAATGGGAACATTGTCAATTCCCGTCCTTCTTGCATGCACTTTTTACCATTTCTTACGACTCGTAGGGATTAGGGGACTCCGGGATGGGATGGAAACCCGTCGCAGATCTGTTCCAAAGGGATCCTGCTCTCGCACATGTAAAATGGGTGCTACCTCACGCGTATGCTAAATCCAATCTTCGATGTGAATTCCCAAAACGATGCTGATTAAAGTCTACGATCTTCATGGAAATCTTCAAACTCAACTATTCCTATAAAAAACGGCGTATTTATATTTCTCTGAAATGAACCAAGTCCTGTCGGCCCAGTCACCGCTAACATGGGCATGTCGATGCCAACATGGTGCGTTATTAGATTACGCTCATACCGCAATGCTAACACTCTTCTGTAGGTTTGACATATACTCTTTCGGATTCTCTGGAGCAGAAGACAAGGAAGGCATGATGAAGTCGTCGGGCTCGATCAACGAACTGATCGAACAAGAGATCACGAATGGGATTGACCCAAGCCACATCGTTCTGGGAGGGTTTAGCCAGGGAGGAGCTATGACATTACTTACAGGTCTCACGAGTCGCTATAAGCTTGCGGGTCTTACTGTCTTGAGTGGCTGGTTGCCCTTGAGAACACAAGTGAAAGAAGTCAGTCTCTCCTCGGCCATTAATATGATTTCATCTTATGCTTTTCTTTTCTTTTTTTTTTTTTGTGCAGACCATTTCCCCACACGCCGCTTCTTTGCCTATATTCTGGGGACACGGAAATGCTGATCCATTGGTCAAGGAAAATCTTGCTAGAATGTCGAAAGAATTCCTCGTTTCCGAGTGCGGTATCTCCATCGCTAAACCCGGAGAAACCACCGGTCTTTCGTACAATGTGTACAATGGACTGGAGCATTCCACGAGTAACAAGGAATTAGATGATTTGAGGGCATACCTCAAGAAAGTAGTTCCGGGGACTTCCTCGTAGAACATGTATCGTAATGGAGTCATTATGAGGATTCCTTATTCTTTTTATATAATTACAATTTGATCTTCTTGGTCATATATACACGATACGCTTAAGCCAGTTTGAGAAGGTCGCCTAGGACACCCATTGCAGTGACAGCTGCGCCAGCACCGGCACCCTGTACAATCAATGGTCGAGGGCTATATCTCTCGGTATGGAACATAATGATGTTATCCGAACCACCGAGGGAAGTAGCGAAGGGGTGATCTGTGGGATATCTTTGAATGGTCGAATTAGTTTCAGTCGGGAGAACAAGACAAAGAAGCATACTTTTCCAAGCCAGCCCTCACTTGCCCATTTGCAACATCAACGACTCCGACGAATCTGAGGACCTTGTTTTCTTTACTAGCTTCAACGCGGAGTTTGGCAAATTCTTCGTCAAATTCTGGGAGACGCTGAATAAATTCGTCGCCCGTAGGAATTCCCTCAAGAGCAGGAGGGATGAGGGAGGCTGTTTGAACAGAAGCGAAAGATTGAAGGGTGGGCAGGGTGGATGGGGTTGCGGAAGATGCAGATGAGATTAATCTTGACAGAATTGTGAGCTTGCGAGCTACGTCGAAACCGTTCAAATCGTCAGCAGGGTGAGGTTCCTAGAAAAACTTTAGAATGTTTCGAATTCAAGTTACAAATGAAGTCGCACTGTGTAACCTTTCTCTCTTGCTACAGCGACGACAGATGAGAAAGCAGGTCCATCGGGTTTACCAGTAGAGAACTCGTTAAAGATATAGCTCATTGTTCCGGAGAAAACACCCTCGATTTTGATGATCTATTATACAGATGAGTAGGCCCATGAAAAATAATATCAGAGTAACTGGACGCACTTTGTCACCAGTGGCAAGCAATTCTTTCAGAGGGGCAATCACAGGCAAACCTGCACCGACAGTTGCCTCGTTCAGAAATCTGGCTCCGCTCTCCCGGCTAGTAGCGACAATCTCTGCAAAAAGCTGAGCATCTCCAGAGAATGCCTTCTTATTAGGGGTAATAACGTTGATCCCCTCCTTCAGCCAGACAGGATACAAGGCGGCCACATCTTCCGAAGAGGTGTTATCCACCAACGCGACTCGTTCTTTTTCAGCCACGAGCTGTGTTAGCTGGCTTGTAAGTGCCTTCAAGTCGGCAGAAGCGTTAGAAGTGGCCAATAACGATTTCCAAGAGGCGTTTGATTGGATTGGGGTTTCTTTCCCGGTGAAAAGTGAACGTGATGATGATGTGAGGGATACAAGTTTGAACGGAGATACTTGTGGCGGAATGGAAAGTAGTTGATTAACGAACTCCGACCCTACAAGGCCAACACCGACGACGGCAACGAGGATCTTTTGTTGCTGTTTTGCTGCGGACATGACGGTTCGAGAATGAATACTGAAAATCGGTGGCTTGACGATGAAATTGACGGACGAAGAATTTCGGACTATCCGGACGATCGATAACAACATACGTGATTTCGCGAACATCGAGGACTCGTATCAAGTTCAACTTAGCCTCTAGTGAATAAAACAGGCTGCCAATTGGTGATGATACACATCATAGCCTCGTTTGCGTTGTTCATACCGCGTCTACTAGGGTGAATGTTAAATATTGGTATACGCTCCCCTTCGAACTTCAATTGAGTTTCCCGTATTTCGAACCAAGTATTTTAGTAATAAGTGAAATGTGAAAAGAACTCGAGGGTTTCTGTAAGCAGTATGCAAATGATGTAAAACTCAACAATGCTATTGTGGACAGAAATATACGAAGCAATCGATACAAGTTTTTGTGTTATGTAAATTTATGTAAAGGTCTCCAAGACGTATTTGCTTATTTGATCTGTGTCAAGAGTTGATTAATGATGCCTCTCGAGTCGACGTTGAGCTGGAAAGTCGTCAACGTCGACGCGACGGTAGCCAAGCTATAGACCGTCACTAGCGCCTGGACATAGCGGCTGCTCAAATTTGTTAGCACGTCTTTTGGATTCGACTGCTCAGATATCCCGAGGCCACAGAGGTAAGATAGACTTATGGGATATTCCCGCAGCCACGTTGAATATCTGTGAGCGCTGGCTGTAGATATTTAACCGCACCTCCGCTAATTACGCGCTTTACTTCCTGAATGCGTCAACGTCAACATCCTGAGCCACTTCCACGATGGGTGGTAGACAAGAGGCGTGCTGACGCGTGAGAGTATGCGAGTCATAGCGAGTCAGTCCGACTCGGCATAAACCAGGTTTAAATTTGATGATACCATACGCGTCGTGCCAGAGCGCAGCTGGGTCTGGAGCAGCCGGCGTGTTAGCTCCTGAGTCCGACTTCCACTTTCCAGATATATTTTCACCTCCTGGTTGAGATGCAAACATTCACGCCGCAATTGCATCATCCTGCCGGTATGTTGCAATTTTGAGAATCACGGCGTTTTCTCTGCAATCTGCCCCCTTGGAATTCGCTGTTTACCTTACCGGATGGGCACACTTTTCGCGTAAACTAAATGTCGACAGACAGCCCTGGTTCCAACTTGATATATGGATCAGTGGTGCTCACTCTGTGCACTGTTTGCGAGCCTCCGCAAGGCCGACAGCTTGCGTAGTCCCTATCCCGAGCGAGTTTAACGTTTATCACTGATCCCGCTGGGTTGTTTCTCCGTGAAACCGCATTATTTATTATTCCTCTAGGCTTCGAGGCGGCTTATATAGCCCCAAATATTGACGCACTAATAATCATCACCCACATTGACTTTCACTCTTGAATTCCACACTGTTATCATGGGAGGCTTCCTATCTACTATCAATGAAGCGTTCCCTCCTCAGTCTAAGTTCTCCGTGCAGGACATACCGGATCTGACAGAAAAGGTTATAATTGTAACGGGGGCCAACACTGGTGTGTGTATTCTAATTGCCTTATGGTTACAATTATTCTCACAAAACGTCTACATTCGTTGCATCCTTTAGGTATTGGAAAGGAAACAGCGAAGGTTGGTTTACTGTTCTTTCAAATTCGTAAATATGGCTCAGTGGAATTTTCCTGATATTCTGCTTGGTCTTTTTAGGCACTTCTAACACATAATGCAAAAGTATACGTTGCAGCTAGAAGTAAAGAAAAGGCCGAAGACGCGATTCGGGACTTGAAGAATGAAACTGGGAATAAAGCTATTTTCCTCAAGTTAGATTTGTCAGATTTGAAGTCAGTCCAATTGGCAGCAGAAGAATTTTTGAGGTGTGTTTCATGCGTTTCGGGATAATGATTGTCAGACTCCCGCTCAGCTAATAAATTTCGTTCAGCAAGGAAAAAGAACTCCATGTCTTGTTCAATAATGCGTATGTATAATTTACATCATCCAAGAGGAATCCCTGAACTTATTGGTATCATATAGGGGCGTAATGACTCCACCTATCGAGCAAGTGACCGCCCAAGGCTACGATCTCCAGTTTGGGACAAACGTATTAGGCAAGTATATGCTCTTCATTCTATAAAATATATGATCCTGGACCGATGTTTTGTCTAGGGCATTTTTACTTCACCAAATTACTTCTCCCTGCACTCATCGCCGGAGCAAAGTCAAGCCCAGATGGCAAAGCCCGCGTTGTCAACACATCGTCATCGGCATCGAATCTCGTCAGAAATCTGGATTTTAATACATTCAAGGACTCTCCGGCACGCAAAAAAAAATTGAACGCGACTCTGTATGGCCAGAGTAAACTCGTATGCAGAGATCGTGGCTCGACATGCAAAAACATTTGCTGATTTGTATCTTAGGGCAATGTTCTATTTTCAAACGAATTAGCAAAGCGCTACGGCAATCAGGGTATTGTGTCGACATCTCTTAATCCCGGAAATTTAGACTCGGATCTCCAGCGTCACCTGTCGTGGGCCGAGCTAGCTTTTGTCGTACGTAGTCCCTTGGATAAATTAGCATATCGGTCCTGATTAGCTTCTAGAAACTCCTCGTTTACCCCACTCCGTTTGGAGCGTTGACTCAATTATACGCTGGGACCTCTCCTCAAGGAGCCGAATTGAATGGGAAGGTAATTATATCGCTTTCTGGACATGTTCCCCGACTGTTCTTATAATTCATCTTATCATATTTGTGTACAGTACCTGATTCCGTGGGCGAGAGTCGCGAAACCAAACCCTGTAGCTAATGACCCGAAACTTGCTCAAGATCTCTGGGATTGGATGGAGGAACAGGTTGCCAATGTATAATTGTTTCTGTGACAGCATTTGTGGCGTCATGGATTTGCTCGACTATGATCGTCCAATTACATCACATAATGTTTCTCCAGCCAATCGAAACGCTTGCATTCATCACTAGTCCTAGTTAGCGATTGAGGGGAAGAACGTTGACATCATCGAAGCGTGAAGCTTGACGTAGTAATTCATGTATAAAAGCCAGTCTGAAATTCAAAACATGGATACTGGATGACTTTCCTTAACGATTTAGAACTTCAGATTTATTTTCAAACCTTATCAGCTCGGAGCGCCACATTATTTAGAAAGTAGAATATATTTCTAGAAAACCTTAATGAAGAACCATGCATCTGAA
>Ga0247779_1000147_pt1 | contig 55147 bp, 50 predicted proteins | sample UWRJL221509R5_FD_179925 | JGI IMG/M metagenome (GOLD analysis project Ga0247779, IMG submission 179925) | Plant litter microbial communities from Arlington Agricultural Research Station in Wisconsin, United States - UWRJ-L221-509R-5 | ecosystem: Environmental > Terrestrial > Plant litter >... | reverse complement strand
GACGCGCGGTTACTACACCGGCGGCACGGTCCACATCGTCATCAACAACCAGATCGGCTTCACCACCAGCGATCCGCGCGACACCCGCTCGACGCTGTACTGCTCCGACGTCGTCAAGATGATCGAGGCCCCGGTGCTGCACGTGAACGGCGACGACCCGGAAGCAGTCGTGCTGTGCACGCAACTGGCACTGGAGTACCGCCAGCAGTTCAAGAAGGACGTCGTCGTCGACATCGTCTGCTTCCGCAAGCTGGGCCACAACGAGCAGGACACGCCGGCGCTGACCCAGCCGCTGATGTACAAGACCATCGCCAAGCACCCGGGCACGCGCAAGCTGTACGGCGACAAGCTGGTCACCCAGGGCGTGCTGCCGGCCGATGGCCCGGACCAGTTCGTCAAGAGCTTCCGCGCCGCGATGGACGAGGGCCGTCACACGATCGACCCGGTGCTGACCAACTTCAAGAGCAAGTACGCCACCGACTGGTCGCCGTACCTGGGCAAGAAGTGGACCGACAGCTGCGACACCGCGCTGCCGATGGCCGAGTTCAAGCGCATCGCCGAGAAGATCACGACCCTGCCGGCCGACTTCAAGGCCCACACGCTGGTCGAGAAGGTCATTGCCGACCGCGCCGCGATGGGCCGCGGCGAGATCAACGTCGACTGGGGCATGGGCGAGCACATGGCCTTCGCGTCGCTGGTCGCTTCCGGCTATCCGGTGCGCCTGTCGGGTGAAGACAGCGGCCGCGGCACGTTCACGCACCGCCACGCGGTGCTGCACGACCAGAACCGCGAGAGGTTCGACGAAGGCATCTACATCCCGCTGCAGAACGTCGGCGAGGGCCAGGCTCCGTTCGTCGTCATCGACTCGCTGCTGTCCGAGGAAGCGGTGCTCGGCTTCGAATACGGCTACGCCTCGGCCGACCCGGTGACGCTGACGATCTGGGAAGCCCAGTTCGGCGACTTCGTCAATGGTGCGCAGGTCGTGATCGACCAGTTCATCGCCTCCGGCGAAGTGAAGTGGGGCCGCTCCAACGGCCTGACGCTGATGCTGCCGCACGGCTATGAAGGCCAGGGCCCCGAGCACAGCTCGGCACGCCTGGAACGCTTCATGCAGCTCGCTGCGGACAACAACATGCAGGTGGTGCAGCCGACCTCGGCCTCGCAGATCTTCCACCTGTTGCGCCGCCAGCAGCTGCGCATGTTCCGCAAGCCGCTGATCATCATGACGCCGAAGTCGCTGCTGCGTAACAAGGACGCGACCTCGCCGATCACCGAGTTCACCAAGGGCGAGTTCAAGACCGTCATCAGCGAGCGCGACGAAACGATCGCGAATGCCGAAGCCCAGGCCAAGGTCAAGCGCATCGTCTGCTGCTCGGGCAAGGTGTACTACGACCTGGTCAAGGCGCGTGGCGACAAGAAGGACGTGGCCATCCTGCGCGTGGAACAGCTTTACCCGTTCCCGCACAAGGCCTTCGGCGCGGAGCTCAAGAAGTACCCGAACGCCACCGACATCGTCTGGTGCCAGGACGAGCCGCAGAACCAGGGCGCCTGGTTCTTCGTGCAGCACTACATCCACGAGAACATGGCCGAAGGCCAGAAGCTCGGCTACGCGGGCCGTCCGGCCAGCGCCTCGCCGGCCGTGGGTTACGCGCACCTGCACCAGGAGCAACAGAAGGCCCTGCTGGAGCAGGCCTTCGGCAAGCTCAAGGGTTTCATCCTCACGAAGTAAGGCGTTATCAGAGCGGGCCGTCGAGGTAACAGACACGCACCTCCGGCCCGCTCGCTGATCTCCCGCGCAAAGCGAAAGAACAAATCATGGCAATCGTTGAAGTCAAAGTTCCCCAGTTCTCCGAGTCCGTCAGCGAAGGCACGCTGATCAACTGGCGCAAGAAGCCCGGCGAGGCCGTCAGCGTCGATGAAACGCTGGTGGAAGTCGAGACCGACAAGGTCGTCCTGGAAGTGCCCGCACCGGCCTCCGGCGTAATGGGCGAGATCCTCGTCGGCGACGGCACGACGGTGGTCAGCGAACAACTGCTGGCCCGCATCGACACCGAAGGCAAGGCCGGTGCCGCACCTGCTGCCGCCGCACCGGCGCCTGCTGCTGCACCCGCCGCTGTCGCCGCTGCACCCTCGTCCACCAGCAAGGGCGACGTCGCAATGCCGGCCGCCGCCAAGCTGCTGGCCGACAAGGGCATGAGCACTGCCGACGTCACCGGCACCGGCAAGGACGGCCGCGTCACCAAGGGTGATGTGCTGGCCGCGCCGGCCAAGGCTCCCGCGGCCGCGCCGGCCGTCGTCGCCGCCGCCAACCCGGCTGTGGCCAAACCGCTGCCCAGCGTTTCCGTGCCGGTGGCGAACCTGGGCGACCGCCCGGAGCAGCGCGTGCCGATGTCGCGCCTGCGCGCCCGCATCGCCGAGCGCCTGGTGCAGTCGCAGTCGACCAACGCCATCCTGACCACGTTCAACGAAGTGAACATGGCGCCGGTGATGGAGATGCGCAAGAAGTTCCAGGAGAAGTTCGAGAAGGAGCACGGCGTGAAGCTGGGCTTCATGAGCTTCTTCGTCAAGGCGGCCGTCGCGGCGCTGAAGAAGTACCCGGTGATCAACGCCTCGGTGGACGGCAACGACATCGTCTATCACGGCTACTTCGACATCGGCATCGCCGTCGGCTCGCCGCGCGGCCTGGTCGTGCCGATCATCCGCAATGCCGACCAGCTGAGTTTTGCCGACATCGAGAAGACCATCGCCGGCTTCGGCCAGAAGGCCAAGGACGGCAAGCTGTCGATCGATGAGCTGACCGGCGGTACCTTCTCGATCTCCAACGGCGGCACCTTCGGTTCGATGCTGTCCACGCCGATCATCAACCCGCCGCAATCGGCCATCCTGGGCGTGCACGCCACCAAGGACCGCGCGATGGTCGAGAACGGCCAGGTCGTCGTTCGCCCGATGAACTATCTGGCGATGAGTTATGACCACCGCATCATCGACGGCCGCGAAGCCGTGCTGGGCCTCGTCGCAATGAAGGAAGCGCTGGAAGACCCGTCGCGCTTGCTGTTCGACATCTAAGCCGGGAACGACACGGACATGAGCACCAAGAACTTTGACGTCGTCGTGATCGGCGGCGGTCCCGGCGGCTATATCGCGGCCATTCGCGCGGCGCAACTGGGCTTCAACACGGCCTGTATCGACGAGTGGAAGAACGACAAGGGCGGCCCCGCTCCCGGCGGCACCTGCACCAACGTCGGCTGCATTCCCTCGAAGGCGCTGCTGCAGTCGAGCGAGCACTTCGAGCATGCGAAGCTGCACTTCACCGACCACGGCATCAGCACCGGCGAGGTGTCGATGGACGTGGCCAAGATGCTGGGCCGCAAGGACAGCGTCGTGAAGCAGAACAACGACGGCATCCTCTACCTGTTCAAGAAGAACAAGGTCACGTTCTTCCACGGCCGCGGCAGCTTCGTCGCTGCCAAGGACGGCACGTACGAGCTGAAGGCCGGCGATGAGGCGATCACGGCCAAGCACGTGATCGTCGCCACCGGCTCGAATCCCCGCCAGCTGCCCGGTGCTCCGTTCGACGAGGAAATCATCCTCTCGAACGACGGTGCGCTGCGCATCCCCGCCACGCCGAAGAAGCTCGGCGTGATCGGCTCCGGCGTGATCGGCCTGGAACTCGGTTCGGTCTGGCGCCGCCTCGGCGCGGACGTGACCGTGCTCGAAGCGATGCCGGCCTTCCTGCCGGCCGTCGACGAGTCGGTCGCCAAGGAAGCCGCCAAGCTGTTCAAGAAGCAGGGCCTGAAGATCGAGCTGGGCGTGAAGATCGCCTCGGTGACCAAGGCCGATGGCGGCGTGACGGTGGCCTACACCGATGCCAAGGGCGGCGAGCAGACGCTGGCGGTGGACAAGCTGATCGTCTCGATCGGCCGCACGGCCAACACGATCGGCCTGAATGGCGAGGCTGTGGGCCTGGCGCTGGATGAGCGCGGCGCGGTCACGGTGGACGCCGACTGCAAGACCAACCTGCCGAACGTCTGGGCGATCGGTGATGTGGTGCGCGGCCCGATGCTGGCGCACAAGGCCGAGGAAGAGGGCGTGGCGGTGGCGGAGCGCATCGCCGGCCAGCACGGCCATGTGGACTTCAACATCATCCCGTCGGTGATCTACACGAGCCCCGAGATCGCGCAGGTCGGCAAGACCGAGCAGCAGCTGAAGGCCGAAGGCCGTGCGTACAAGGCGGGCCAGTTCCCGTTCCTGGCGAACGGCCGCGCGCGCGCGCTGGGCGACACCTCGGGCTTCGTCAAGTTCCTGGCCGATGCCACGACCGACGAGATCCTCGGTGTCCACATCATCGGCCCGCAGGCCTCGGAGCTGATCTCGGAAGCCACCGTCGCGATGGCGTTCAAGGCCTCGGCCGAGGACATCGCGCGGATCTGCCACGCGCATCCGTCCTTGAGCGAGTCGACGAAGGAAGCCGCGCTGGCGATCGACAAGCGCACGCTGAACTTCTGAGCGACGCTCGTTGATGACCTCGGTTAGCGAGCTGTATCAGCAGACCCTCGCCGAGCGCGGCTACACCGCCGACCCCGCGCAACTGCGCGCGGTCGCGGCCTTGCAGCGCTGCCAGGACGAGTGGGCCGCCTACAAGGCTCGGCGCGCCAACGCGGTGACCAAGCTGCTGGTGCGCCCGCCGCTGCCGCGTGGCGTCTACATGTACGGCGGCGTCGGCCGCGGAAAAAGCTTCCTGATGGACTGCTTCTTCCAGGCCGTGCCGCTGACGCGCAAGACCCGCCTGCACTTCCACGAGTTCATGCGCGAGGTCCATCGCGAGCTGCAGGAGCTCAAGGGCATCGCCGATCCGCTGGAGGAACTCGGCAAGCGCATCGCCAAGCGCTTCCGGCTGATCTGCTTCGACGAGTTCCACGTCGCCGACGTGACCGACGCGATGATCCTGCACCGGCTGCTGGACTCGATGTTTCGCAACCGTGTCTCGATCGTCACCACGTCCAACTTCAAGCCCGACGAGCTGTACCCCAACGGCCTGCACCGCGACCGCATCCTGCCGGCCATCGACCTGCTCAACGAGAAGCTCGAGGTCATCAACGTCGACAACGGCTTCGACTACCGCCGCCGCACGCTGGATCATGTGGACCTGTACCACTGGCCGCTCAACGAGGCCGCCGAGGCCGCGTTGGCGAGCACCTTCGAATCGCTGGCCGAGGCGCGGGAGGAAGACCCGGTGCTGCACATCGAACATCGCGAGCTGCGTGCGAAGCGGCGGGCCGGCGGCGTTGTCTGGTTCGACTTCCAGACCCTGTGCGGCGGGCCGCGCTCGCAGAACGACTACCTCGAGCTGGCGAGCCGCTTCCACACGCTGATCCTGTCCGGCGTGCCGGAGATGCCGCCCCGGCTCGCCAGCGAAGCGCGCCGCTTCACCTGGCTCGTCGACGTGCTGTACGACCGTCGCGTCAAGCTGATCATCTCGGCCGCCGTGCCGGCGGAACAGCTCTACACCGAAGGCCCGCTGGCGCACGAGTTCCCGCGCACCGTTTCGCGCTTGCAGGAGATGCAGTCGTCGGAGTATCTTGCCCTGGACCGGCGCGAGGTCGACACCTCGCTGACCTGAGCCTCGAATCGCAATCCATCTTCTGTCGCCGTGCGCATCGCCGTTTCCCTCATCGCCCTTTTCCTCCTGCCGCTGGGCCGTACCCAGGCGGCGGATGCCGAGCGCCGCGAACTGCAGCAGCAACGCCAGGCGGTCGAGACGCGCTTCAAGGCCGAGGGCCAGGCCTGCCGGCAGGAGTTCTTCGTCAACACCTGCCTGGAGCGGGTTCGCAACGAGCGCCTGGCGGCGCTGAGGCCGCTGCAGGAGCGCGAACTGGTGCTGGGCGAGGCGGATCGCAAGGCCCGTAGCGAAGAGCAGGCGCGCCGCGTTGCCGAGCGGCAGCGCGAGTTCGCCGCGGAGGAAGGGCGTCGTCGCACCCAGTCGCTTCAGCAGCAGTCCTTGAGTCCGACGGAGGGCGGCGCCAAACACGTCGCCCCGGCGGTGGCGCGCACGCTGCCGGTCGATCCTCAGACGCATGCCCGCGACATCACCCGGCAGTCCGAGGAGGCCGCGCAAGCGGCGGCCCGCGCCCGCGAGCAGGCCGGCAAGCGCCAGCGCCTGGTGCTGCAGCACCAGCAGGATTTCCAGCGTCGCCAGGAAGAACGTGCCGCATCGACGCGCAAGCCCGGTCAGCCGCTGCCGACGCCCAGCGCCGAGGACATTGCCGCCGCGGCCTCGGCGGCGGCCAAGCGCTAACCGGCTCCTAGCTCAGCGCCTCGACCCGCACGATCGCCAGCGACACGTTGTCGCCGCCACCCTTGCCGCGCTCGCGCGCCTTGCCGAGCAACAGTTCCGCCGCCTCGCGCGGCGGCGTGCTTTCAAGCACCAGCCCGATCTCGCGGGCGGTGAAGTAGTGCCACAGGCCGTCGCTGCAGCACATCAGCGTGTCGCCGGGCTCCAGGGCCGCGATCTCGGCCGTACTGACCGTGGGCTCCTGCACCGTACCCAGGCAGCCGGTCAGCAGGTTCGACTGCGGGTGGACCATGGCTTCCGATTCAGTGATCTGGCCCTCTTCGACGAGGCGCTGGACGTAGGAATGGTCCAGCGTGCGCTGCAGCAGGCGTGCGCCGCGATACAGGTAGATGCGCGAGTCGCCGGAATGGATCCAGTGGCAGCGCCGGTCGGGCGTGATCAGACAGGCCGCGATCGTGCTGTGCGGCTCTTCCTCGGCAGAGATCGCGGTCAGCTTGATCATCAGGTGCGCCTCGGAGACGATCTGCGCGAGCAGGTCTCGTGCGGATTCGGTCTCCGGCGAGTAGCGCTCGAACAGCTGTTGGGCCGTCAGCGCCACCTGGTCGGCGGCCTTGCGGCCACCGCTCTTGCCGCCCATGCCGTCCGCCACGACGGCCAGCAGGCAGCCGGCGGCGACCGGGTGGGCGAGCACCTCGACCTGGTCCTGCTGATAGGCGCGGTCGCCCCGGTGGATGCCGGTGGCGGCGGTGAGACGGAATCCGGGGGTGCTTCGAGCCATCGGCTAACTATAATTTGTTCTTCCCGGCCTACTGGGTCTCCGGCTCGCAGCCCCCATGGACGAAGAACTTCATTCGCTGTCGCGCCGGCTGATCGAGCTTCGCATCGAGCACGCGGACCTGGACGAGATGATCGACCGCCTGACCCAGCAGACGCCGGTCGACGAACTGGCGATGCGCCGGCTCAAAAAGCGCCGCCTCGGCCTGCGCGACCTGATTTCCCGCCTTGAACTGGCCAACCTGCCCGACGAACCGGCCTGACTTCCCTTGAGCGACGAAGACGAGAACGCGCCCAGCGAACTGGAGCAATGGGTGGCGGCCGCCTTCGACGGGGGCGGGCCGCTGTCGCGCTCCGATCCCGGCTACCGGCCCCGCGAGCAGCAGATGCAGATGAGCTTGGCCGTCGCACGCGCAATCGCGCGGCGCGAGAGCCTGGTCGTCGAAGCGGGCACCGGCGTCGGCAAGACCTTCGCCTACCTAGTGCCGGCGCTGCTGTCCGGGCGGCGTGCGCTGATCAGCACGGCGACGAAGAGCCTGCAGGACCAACTCTTCCTTCGCGACCTGCCGCGGCTGGCCGAGGCGCTGCAGGTGCCGGTGCGCGTGGCGCTGCTGAAGGGGCGCGGCAGCTACCTGTGCCTGCACCGGATGAAGCAGGCACGGCTCACCGCCGAACTGCCGGATCGTCGCGCGGTGATGGCGCTGGCGCGAATCGAGATCTGGGCGCAGCAGACGGCGAGCGGCGACTTCGCCGAGATCGACGGGCTGGACGAACGCTCGCCGGTGATCCCGATCGTCAGCTCCTCGCGCGACAACTGCCTGGGCTCCGACTGCCCGGACTTCCGCGCCTGCCACGTCGTCAAGGCGCGGCGCGAGGCGATGGAGGCCGACATCGTCGTCGTCAACCATCACCTGTTCTTCGCCGACATGACCCTGCGCGACACCGGCGTGGCGGAGCTGCTGCCCAGCGTCGAAGTGGCGGTGTTCGACGAGGCGCACCAACTGGCCGAGGCCGGCGTGCAGTTCCTCGGCACCATGCTGGGCAGCTCGCAATTGCTGGACTTCGGCCGCGACGTGCTGGGCCTGGGCCTCGCGCAGGCGCGCGGCCTGCAGGACTGGCAGGGGCTGCAGGCGCGGATCGAGCGCGGCGCGCGCGAACTCCGGCTGGCCTGTGCCGGGCCGATGAAAGAGGTGCGCGGCATCCTCAAGCTGGCGTGGAAGGAGCGCGCCGGCCGGCCCGGTTTTGCCGAGGCGCTGGGCGAGCTGATCGAGACCCTGGATCTCGCCGTCGGCACGCTGGCTACCGTGATGGCGAGTTCGCCCGATTTTGTCCGGCTGCACGAGCGCGCCGTCGAGTTGCGCGCGTTGGCCCGGGTGTTCCCCCGCGAGCCCGAGGCGGCCGACGTCCGCTGGATCGACCTGAGCCCGCACCAGGCTCGCCTCGTCGAATCGCCGCTGGACATTCGCGATGCGATGCAGGAGCAACTGGAGGCGGCGCCGAAGGCCTGGGTCTTCACCTCGGCCACTCTGGGCGACGACGAGCGCCTGAGCTGGTTCACCGAGCCCGCCGGGCTGGATCAAGCGACGGTGCTGCGCGTCGGCAGCCCCTTCGACTACGCCGCGCATGCGCGGCTCTACATCCCGCGCGTGTTCCCGAAGCCCTCGGAGCCCGATCATCCGCTGGAGGTCGCCGCGCTGGCCGGCCGCTGTGCGCGGGCGCTCGGCGGTCGCACCTTCGTGCTGACGACGACCTTGCGCGCGCTGCAGGCCGTCGGCGACCAACTGCGGGCCGAGTTCGACTATCACGGCGACGCGCTGACGGTGCTGCAGCAGGGTGCCGCGCCGAAGCGCCTGCTGCTGCAACGCTTCCTCGACGATCCGCGCGCGGTGCTGGTCGGCTCGGCCAGCTTCTGGGAAGGCATCGACGTCCCCGGCGACACGCTGCAGTGCGTGCTGATCGACAAGCTGCCGTTCCCACCGCCGAACGACCCGTTGGTCGAGGCGCGCGTCCAGCGCCTGGAGGCGGCGGGACGCAATGCCTTTGCCCATTACTTCATCGCCGAGGCGGCGATCGCATTGAAGCAGGGCGGCGGCCGGCTGATCCGGACCGAGCGCGACAAGGGACTGCTGATCGTCTGCGATCCGCGGATGGCGACGATGAACTACGGCCGTCGCCTGCGCGAGGCGCTACCGCCGATGACGCGGTTGGAGACCGAGGACGAGGCGCTCGACTGGCTGAAGACGCTCAACATCGAGCGCGAATGAAAAAACGCGCCAAGGGCGCGTCGTGTCCAGGGCCAGGGGCTCAAAGCTTCACCAGAACTTCCACCAGGCCTTCTTCTCCTGGGCACCGACCACGTAGACGCTCTGCGGGAAGTTCAGCTTCAGCACGCGTTCCGAGTCGTCGCGCAGCTGCGTCAGGCCCAGCTTGTCGTAGCTCTGCACCATCAGGTACAGCGCCTCTTCGCTGGACGGTGCGTGGGGAAAATCGGCCACGGCGCGCTGTGCGCGGTTGACCGCGGCGATGAACGCGTTGCGGTTGTAGTAGTAGCGCGCCACGTGGACCTCGTAGGTGGCGAGCGTGTTGGTGATGTAGTCGACGCGGGTGCGCGCATCGGCGGCGTACGGGGAGTCCGGGAACTGGTCGACCACCTGGCTGAACGCCAGCATCGCGTCGCGCGCGGCCTGCTGGTCGCGCTCGGAGATGTCCTGGCCGGCCAGGCGGCCGAACAGACCTAGGTCTTCGTTGAAGTTGACGATGCCCTTCATGTAGAGCGCGTAGTCCATCGCGGGGCTGGACGGGTTCAGCTTGATGAAGCGGTCCAGCGCCGTCAGCGCGGCGGCGCGCTCGTTGCTCTTGTAGTTGGCCCAGACCAGATCGAGTTCGGCCTGCTGCGCCATCAAGGTGCCGGCGGCCCGACCTTCGATCTTCTCCAGGCTCTTGATCGCACGGTCGTAGGCGCCGGAGTTCAGGTCTTCCTTGGCCTCTGCGTACAATTTGTCGAGGCTGGCCTGGGAGTTCGGGTCTTCCTTCGGCGGCGACGAGCACGCCGCCAGGGCCAGAAGCGCCGCACTGCAGGCGACTCGCAGCCAGGGGCTCATGCCTTCGCCCATCCGTCCGCTCACTCGCCCGCCCATCCGCTTTTCCATCATTGGTCCCAATCGGGCAGGCTCTGCCCCGCTGAATACGAAGTCGCCGATTATATGGTTCAGGCTCTGCCGCCCCTCGATGAAGACATGCCCGTGGCCGAGGAGGTCGAGGTCCGTGAGGCCGAGGTGCAGGCCGATGGCCACGGCATGCGCCTGGACCGCTGGCTGGTGCTGCTGGCGCCGGAGTTCTCGCGCAATCATTTGCAAAGCCTGGTCGAGCGCGGCTGCGTCGGCGTGGACGGCCAGGCCGTCACCAAGGACTCCCGCAAGCTGAAGGCCGGCGAGCGCGTGCGCATCGAGTTGCAGCCGACGGAGGAGAGCCGGGCCTTCCGTGCCGAGGTCCTCGACCTGGCGGTCATTTACGAGGACGAGCACCTGCTGGTGCTGAACAAGGCGCCCGGCATGGTCGTGCACCCGGCCGCGGGCAACTGGTCGGGCACCGTGATGAACGGCTTGCTGGCCCGCCATGCTGCCGCCGCCACGCTGCCGCGCGCCGGCATCGTGCACCGGCTGGACAAGGACACCAGCGGGCTGATGGTCGTCGGCAAGACGCTGGAGGCGGTGACGGCGCTGGTGCGGATGATCGCCGCTCGCGAGGTGCATCGCGAGTACCTGGCGCTGGCCTGGGGCAGCGTGCCGGAGGAGGCGGTCGTCGAGGCGCCGCTGCGGCGCGACCCGGTTTCGCGCGTGAAGATGGCCGTGCTGCCGGGCGGCAAGCCTTCGCGCACCGACGTCTATCTGTTGGGCCGGGGCGAGGTCGCCGGTCGCGCGGTCAGCGGCGTGCACTGCGTGCTGCACAGCGGCCGCACGCACCAGATCCGCGTCCACCTCGCGCACCAGGGCCACCCGTTGCTGGCCGACACGCTGTACGGCGGCGCGTCGGCGCTGGGCCTGGAGCGGCAGGCACTGCACGCGGCGAGGCTGTCTTTCGCCCATCCGACGGGCGGGCAGGCGCTGCAGTTTGATGCGCCGCTGCCACAGGATCTGGCCTCGGCCTGGGAAAACCTGGGGTTCGGTATCGAAGCCTTGCCGCTGCGCTCGACGTAAATCGAATTTGAGACGTTACAATGGCGGCCAGTCCGGTGTGATGAGCAGCACGCACCGGCACCGAAGTGCGAAGCCAGAGCCCTGGTCCGGTGTAGACCCCTCGAAAGCCGCACTTCCTTGATGACTCCTTGACCAGCCCGTGCTTTCCGCGCCGCCGAACCCGAGGTTCGTGCCGCCCGGCAGGCTGACGCCCCAGGACCCCAACGGACCGGCGAGAACCGGCAATGACGACGAAAGTCAATGAACACACAGGATGCCAAGCGCGTCCTTGAGACCGCGCTGATATGCGCCCAGCAGCCCCTGACCCTGCGCGAGATGCGCAGCCTGTTCGCCGACGAGATCGGGCCGGACACTTTGCGTAGCGTGCTGGATGAGCTGACCCGCGACTGGGAAGGTCGCGGCGTCGAGTTGGTCGCCGTCGCTTCGGGCTGGCGCTTCCAGAGCCGACCGGAACTGCGCGAGTACCTGGACCGACTGAACCCGGAAAAGCCGCGCCGCTATTCGCGCGCGGTACTGGAGACGCTCGCCATCATTGCCTACCGGCAGCCGGTCACCCGAGGCGACATCGAGGAGATCCGCGGCGTCGTCGTCTCCACCGAGATCGTCAAGCAACTCGAAGAGCGCGGCTGGATCGACGTAATCGGCCATCGTGAGGCGCCCGGTCGCCCGGCGCTCTATGCGACGACCCGCCAGTTCCTCGACGACCTCGGCCTCGGCAGCCTGGAGCAATTGCCGGCGCTCGACAGCGGGGCCGGTCTCGGCCAAACACCCAGCCTGCCGGATCTGCAGGGGCTGCTGATCCAGGAAGCTGAAACCAGCGAACCCATCGAAACCTCCCTAGCGCCTGTCGCATCCAGCGACGCAGGCGTTTCACCTCACCCGGCGCCGCCGGGTGAATCCCAGCCTGATGATGACGCCGCCGAACAGGGGCCAAGCAACGCATGAATTCCTCCTCTTCCGACAATAACGATTCCAACCCGGTGCCCGAGGCCTCGAGCGATGCCGCGGCGGAGGCGCCGAAGCGCAAGCGCGCGCCGGCCAAGCCGAAGGCCGTGACGGCCGACGAGGCGCCGGCCACAGTGGTGGCAGAAGAGGCGGCGCCGGCGAAGGCGTCGCGCAGGACTGCGGCAAGGAAGAAGGCCACCGAAGAGGCCACCGGGGACGCGGTCGAGGTGACGCCCGAGGCACCCGAGGCGCCTGCCGAGGAGCCCGCGCCGAAGCGTCGCGCGCCGCGCAAGACGGCAGCGAAGGCCGAGCCGGCAGCCGACGCCGTGCCTGCCGAGCAGCCCGTTGCCGAGCAGGCGTCGCTGCCGCTGTTCACGCTGGCGCCCGAGGCGCTGGCCGAGATCGCGAGCGAGTCCGGCGCCAACTCTGCCGAGGCGGGTGACGAAGAGGGTGACGACGAGGCGGGCGAGCGCGGAGGCCGCGGCCGCAACCGCCGTCGTGGGCGCAACAAGGATCGCGTCGAGGCCGAAGGCGGCGAGCAGTCCTCCGCGCCGCGCGAAGCACCGGCACCGGAACTGCTGGCCGCAGCGGGCGAGCGTTTCGCCCAGGTGCTGGCCGGCGAGTTCGATGCCGAAGACACCGCCGCTGCCGCGCCGCAGGCCGATGCAGCCGACGAATCCGAAACCGATACCAAGCGCGTGCTCGCGCCGGAGGCCGATGCGCCGAAGCTGCAGAAGGTGCTGGCCCAGGCCGGCATCGGCTCGCGTCGCGACATCGAGGACATGATTGCCGAGGGCAAGATCGAGGTGAATGGCGAAGTGGCCCACATCGGCCAGCGCATCTCTTTCGGCGATCAGGTTCGCGTGGCCGGCAAGCCGATCCGCGTGCGCATCTCGCCGCCGGCGCCGCGCATCCTGGCTTATCACAAGCCCACCGGCGAGGTCGTCACCTTCAACGACCCGGAAGGCCGCCCGACCGTCTTCCGCCACCTGCCCAAGCTGCATCCAGGCAAATGGCAGTCGGTCGGCCGTCTGGACATCAACACCGAAGGCCTGCTGCTGTTCACCAACTCCGGTGAACTGGCCAACCAGCTGATGCACCCGCGCTTCGGCGTCGAGCGCGAGTACGCCGCGCGCGTGCTGGGCACGCTGACGCCGGACCAGAAGGCTCGTCTGCTGGAAGGCGTGGTCGTCGAAGGCCAGCAGGCCTCGTTCAAGAGCATCGAGGACGGCGGTGGTGAAGGCGTGAACCACTGGTATCGCGTGGTGATCACCGAAGGCCGCAACCGCGAAGTGCGCAAACTGTTCGACACGGTCGGCCTGACCGTCAGCCGTCTGATCCGCATCCGCTATGGCAGCGTGGTGCTGCCGCGCGGCTTGAAGCGCGGCGTCTGGATCGAACTGGGCGAGGATGACACCAAGACGATCCGCCGCCTGGCCGGCGGTGGCCGCGAGGAGCGCAGCGAGCGTGGCCCGCGCAATGATCAGCAGCGCAACGACCGGGGTCCGCAGCAAGACCGGCAGCGCGGCCCGAATGACCGCAAGGCCGACCGCAATGCAAACGGCCGCCAGGCCGGAGTGGGGCCGCGTCCGAGCCGCCCGGAGCCGCCGCGCGCCGAACGTCAGGAACGTCCCGAACGCGACCGTTTCAACGAAGCGCCGCGCAATATCGACCGCAACACCGACCGCCCGGTCGAGCGCGACAACGACGACGACGACTTCATCCCGCGCAATATCAATCCGCTGGAGCAGACCTTCGACCGACGCTTTGCCACCGGCAGCAAGCGCATTCCGCAAGGCTTCGGCGCCGGCGGCAGCCAGCAGCAGGGTCCCAACCAGGGGCGTGGCAACAACAAGGGCGGCAACAACAAGGGCGGCCCGCGCGAGCCGGATCCGATGCAGACCTCGATGGGCTATATCGGTGCCGACGCCTTCACCGGCCGCCGCAACAACCGCGGCGGTGGCGGCGGCGGTGGTGGCAATCGCGGTGGTGGCGGTGGCGGCCGTGGTGGCGGCTTCGGTGGCCGCAACCGCTGAAATGAGCGCCGTGACCGGGCCTGGGGCCCGGTCCGAATGACTAGCGTCATTAAGTAACAGTACAATCGCGGGCTTTGCCAAGCCCAGCATTTCAGGACTTGTTTCAGCATTTTTTAGGAGCAGCCGCCATGGCTATCGAACGCACCCTTTCCATCATCAAGCCCGATGCCGTGGCGAAGAATGTCATCGGCCAGATCTACGCCCGCTTCGAAGGCGCCGGCCTGAAGGTCGTGGCCGCCAAGATGGCGCACCTGTCGCGCGGCGAAGCCGAAGCGTTCTACGCCGTCCACAAGGCTCGCCCGTTCTTCAATGACCTGGTCAGCTTCATGATCTCCGGCCCGGTGATGATCCAGGCGCTGGAAGGCGAAGGCGCGATCCTGAAGAACCGCGACCTGATGGGCGCCACCGATCCGAAGAAGGCCGAGAAGGGCACGATCCGCGCCGACTTTGCCGACAGCATCGACGCCAACGCCGTGCACGGTTCGGATGCCCCGGAAACCGCCGCCCAGGAAGTAGCCTTCTTCTTCCCCGGCATGAACGTCTACAGCCGTTAATTCCCTGCCTCGAAGGAGGCTCGCATATGGATGCAGTCAACCTGCTTGGATTGGATCTCGAGGGGCTGGCTGCGTACTGCGAAGAGCTGGGCGAGAAGCGCTTTCGCGCCACCCAGCTCTTTCGCTGGATCCATCAGAAGGGCGCCTCTGACTTCGCGCAGATGAGCGACTTGGCCAAGTCCCTGCGGGACAAGCTGGCCACCCGTGCCCACATCGCCGCGCTGCCCGTGATCTCCGAGCACGTGTCGGCGGATGGCACGATCAAATGGCTGTTCGACGTCGGCAATGGTGACGCCGTCGAAGCCGTCTACATCCCCGAGAGCGATCGCGGCACGCTTTGCGTGTCCAGCCAGGCCGGTTGCGCCGTCGGCTGCCGCTTCTGCTCGACCGGCCACCAGGGCTTCAGCCGCAACCTGGCCACCTGGGAAATCATCGCCCAGCTCTGGTACGCCGAGCATTCGCTGCGCAAGCGCCAGAACACCGATGAGCGTGTCATCTCGAACGTCGTGATGATGGGCATGGGCGAGCCGCTGCAGAACTACACGGCGCTGGTGCCGGCGTTGAAGATGATGCTGGACGATCACGGCTACGGCCTGTCGCGCCGCCGCGTCACGGTCTCAACCTCGGGCGTCGTCCCGATGATCGACCGGCTGCGCGAGGACTGCCCGGTGGCCCTGGCCGTCTCGCTGCATGCGCCGGTCGACCCGCTGCGCGACCAGCTGGTGCCGCTGAACAAGAAGTATCCGATCAGTGAATTGCTTGAGGCCTGCAATCGCTATCTGGAGAAGGCACCGCGCGACTTCATCACCTTCGAGTACTGCATGCTCGACGAGGTGAACGACACGCCCGAGCTTGCCCATGCGCTGGTGAAGCTGCTGAAGCACCATGTCAGCTGCAAGATCAACCTGATCCCGTTCAACCCCTTCCCGGCCTCGGGCCTGAAGCGCAGCAGCAACGAGCGCGTCAAGGCCTTCGCCCAGATCCTGGTCGATGCCGGGATCGTCACGACGGTGCGCAAGACCCGTGGCGACGACATCGACGCCGCCTGCGGCCAGCTGGCCGGCGAGGTGCAGGACCGCACGCGCGCCCACGTCCGCATGGTGCGCGCGCCGGTGGTGGTAAAAGCTCCGACGACCTCACAAACATAACAAGGGGAATCAAGGCCATGACCCGAGCCCAGCCGCTCTCCGAACAGCAGTTCCGCTCCCGGTGGTTCTGGGCCGCGGCGGCAGTGGTGCTGTCGATGATGACGGCGGCGTGCACGACCACCTCGACCGGTGCCGACGGCGGTGCCCGCGAGGTTCCCAAGACCGAGTCCGACACGACCAACGCCGAGCGCCGCGCCAATGTGCGCACCGAACTCGCCAAGGGCTATTTCACGCAGGGCCAGTACGCCACGGCGCTGGACGAGATCAAGCAGGCGCTGGCGGCCAAGCCCGACATGCGCGATGCGATCAATCTGCGCGGCCTCGTCTACGCGGCGATGGGCGAGATCCAGCTGGCCGACGACAGCTTCCGGCGCGCGCTGGACATGTACCCGCGCGACCCGGACATCATGCACAACTACGCCTGGTTCCTCTGCCAGCAGAAGCGCTATCCGGCCGCGTTCGAGCAGTTCGGCCGCGCGCTGGCGCAGCCCGACTACCGCGGCACGGCGCGTACGCTGCTGGCGCGCGGCGTCTGCGAGCTGAATGCGGGCCGCGGCGCGGAGGCGCAGGCATCGCTGACCAAGGCCTTCGAGGTCGAGCCCTCCAATCCGGCGATCGCCTACAACCTGGCCAACGTGCTCTATCGCAACAAGGAATACGAGCGCGCACGCTTCTACATCAACCGGGTGAACGCGCAGGCGGGGCAGAGCAATGCGCAGTCGCTGTGGCTCGAGCTGCGCATCGAGCGCAAGCTGGGCCATCCGGTGAGCGTCGATGAACTGGGCCAGCGCTTGCGCAAGGACTACGCGCAGTCGCCCGAGAACCTTTCGCTGGGCGCGGGGCGCTTCGATGACTGACGCGACGAGCGGAGTGTCCGAGGAGCCTGCCGGCGCGCCGAAGACCGCCGGTGCATGGTTGCGCGAGGCGCGCCAGCAGCGCGGCCTGCACATCGCCGCGCTGGCCGCCCTGCTGAAGGTGCCGCAAGCCAAGCTGGAGGCGCTGGAAGCCGATCGTTGGCAGGACCTGACCGACATGACCTTCGTGCGCGCCCTGGCCAAGGCCGTCTGCCGCGTACTCAAGGTGGAGGCCGAGCCGGTGCTGGCGCTGCTACCGCGCGGCGGCGAGCGCGAGCTGGACGTTTCGCGGGGCATCAACACGCCGTTCCGCGAACGCTCGGCGCGCGACGAGGGTTTGTCGCTGGCCGTGCTGCAGAAGCCGATGATCTGGGGCCCGGCGCTGCTGTTGGCCGGTGCGGCGGCGCTCTACCTGTTGCCGAACCGCCTGCTGGAGCCGGCACCGGCTGCGGCTCCCGGGGCCGCGGCGTCGGCACCGAGCGACGCGCCTGTGTTCGCGGCCGTCCCGGAACAGGCTGCCAGCGAAGCTGCGGCGCCGGTGACGGAGGCGGTGGCTGCAGTTGCGACGGCATCGGCTCCGACGCCCCCCGTCGCGATGGCCTCCGCACCGGCTGTCGCCGCGTCGCGGCCGCAGCCGCAACAGCCCGCACAGCAGGTCGCCGCGGCCCCGGCCAGCGTGCCGTCCGCCGGCATGCTGCCGGTGAAGGTGCACGTCACCGCCGAATCGTGGGTCTCGGTCACCGACGCCCAGGGTCAGGTCTTGCTCTCGAAGCTGGTCCGGCCCGGCGAGGATCCGGAACTGGCGGGCCAGCCGCCGTTGAAGGTCACGATCGGCAATGTGTCCGGCACCACGCTGAGCGTGCGCGGAACGCCGTTCGATCTGAACACGCGCAACAAGGACAACGTGGCGCGCTTCGAACTGAACTGAAGTACCAAGATGATCGATACCCAATCCACCGTTGAACAGGCCATCGCCGCCGCCAGCCCGGCCCCGCGGCGTTCGCGCCAGGCGCAGGTCCGCTGGGGCTCCCGCGTCGTCACGATCGGCGGCGATGCGCCGGTGCGCGTGCAGTCGATGACCAACACCGACACGGTGGACGCCATCGGCACGGCCATCCAGGTCAAGGAGCTGGCGATCGCCGGCTCCGAGCTGGTGCGCATCACCGTCAACACGCCCGAGGCCGCCGAGCAGGTGCCCTACATCCGCGAGCAGCTCGACCGGATGGGCATCGACGTCCCGCTGGTCGGCGATTTCCACTACAACGGCCACCGCTTGCTGACCGAGTACCCGGCGATGGCCCAGGCGCTGTCGAAGTACCGCATCAACCCGGGCAACGTCGGCAAGGGCGACAAGAAGGACCGCCAGTTCGCGATGATGGTCGAGGCGGCCATGAAGTACGACAAGGTCGTGCGCATCGGCGTCAACTGGGGCAGCCTGGACCAGGAACTGCTGGCGCAGCTGATGGACGAGAACGCCGTGCGCGCCCAGCCCTGGGATGCCAAGCCGGTGATGTACCAGGCGCTGATCCAGTCGGCGCTGCAGTCGGCCGCCTACTCGGCCGAGCTGGGCCTGAATCCGGACAACATCATCATCAGCTGCAAGGTCAGCGGCGTGCAGGACCTGATCTCGGTCTACCGCGAACTGGCCCGCCGCTGCGACTACGCGCTGCACCTGGGCCTGACCGAGGCCGGCATGGGCACCAAGGGCACGGTGGCCTCCAGCGTGGCCCTGGGCATCCTGGCGCAGGAGGGCATCGGCGACACGATCCGCGTGTCCCTCACGCCGCAGCCGGGCGAGGCACGCACGCAGGAAGTGGTCGTGGCGCTGGAGATCCTGCAGGCGCTGGGCCTGCGCAACTTCAACCCGAGCGTCACCGCCTGCCCCGGCTGCGGCCGCACGACCAGCACCACCTTCCAGGAGCTCGCCAAGCAGATCGACGACTTCCTGCGTGAGCAGATGCCGGTCTGGCGCAAGAAGTACCCGGGCGTCGAGAACATGAAGGTGGCCGTGATGGGCTGCATCGTCAACGGCCCGGGCGAGAGCAAGCATGCCGACATCGGCATCAGCCTGCCGGGCACCGGCGAGGCGCCGGCCGCGCCGGTGTTCATCGACGGGCAGAAGGCGCTGACGCTGCGCGGCGAGAACATCGCGAGCGAATTCCACGCCCTGGTCGAGAACTACATCGAGAAGCGCTTCGGCGCCGCAGCAGTCACAAGCGCATGAGCGAAAGCAACAAGAAGATCCAGCCCTTGCAAGCTGTCAAGGGCATGAACGACATCCTGCCGCCGGAATCGGCGCGCTGGGAGTGGCTCGAAGCCAAGATGCGCAGCGTGCTGCAGCGCTACGGCTACCAGAACGTGCGCACGCCGATCGTCGAACCGACGGCCCTGTTCGTGCGCGGCATCGGCGAGGTGACCGACATCGTCGAGAAGGAGATGTACGCCTTCGAGGACCGCGCCGACAAGCATGGCCAGGCCGAGCACCTGGCGCTGCGCCCGGAGATGACGGCCGGCGTCGTGCGCGCGATGACCGAGCACAACTTCCTGCGCGACTCGGGCCGGCGCCTGTACTACTTCGGCCCGATGTTCCGCCGCGAGAAGCCACAGAAGGGCCGCTACCGGCAGTTCCACCAGATGGGCGTCGAGGCGCTGGGCTTCGCCGGCCCGGACGTGGACGCCGAGGTCATCCTGATGGGCAGCCGCCTGCTGCGCGAGCTGGGCCTGGTCGACGGCGAGCACTTCCGCCTCGAGCTGAACTGCCTGGGCTCGCCGGACGAGCGTCGCGCCCACCGCGAGGCGCTGGTCGCGCACCTCGAAGCGCACAAGGAACTACTCGACGAAGACAGCCAGCGCCGCATGCACACGAACCCGCTGCGCGTGTTGGACACGAAGAACCCGGCCTTGCAGGCGATGGCCGACGCCGCGCCCAAGCTGCTGGACTTCCTCGGCGAGGCCTCGCTGGCCCACTTCAACGGCGTGCGCGCGATCCTTGATGCCGCGGGCATCAAATACACGATCAATCCGCGCCTGGTGCGCGGCCTCGACTACTACAACCTCACCGTCTTCGAATGGATCACCGAGAAGCTCGGCTCCCAGGGCACCGTCTGCGGCGGTGGCCGCTATGACGGCCTGATCGAGCAGCTCGGCGGCAAGGCCGCACCGGCGGTCGGTTTCGGCATGGGCATCGAGCGCATGCTGCTGCTGCTGGAAGAGGTAGGCGTGCTGCCGGCGCCGCCGGTGCCGCATGCCTACGCAATCGTGCCGTCGGCCAAGGGCCTGCCGCAGGTGATGGTGGCGCTGGAGGCACTGCGCAATGCGGGCGTCCAGGTCGTGCTGCACCCGGGCCAGTCGAGCATGAAGTCGCAGTTCAAGAAGGCCGATGCCAGCGGCGCAGCCTTCGCGCTGATCTTCGGCGAGGACGAACTGGCCCAGGGCCTGGTCGCCGTGAAGCCGCTGCGGGCTGAATCCGGCAAGGGTGGTGAACAGGTCACCCGCCCGCTGGCCACCGCCGCCGACTGGGCCGCCGAGCTGCTCAACGCATAATCGCGGCTTTTGCCGCAGTACGAACCCTCACCAAGAATCTCATGGCGTCGCATCTCGATCTCGAAGAACAAGAACAGCTGGAACAGGTCAAGGCCTTCTGGAAACAATGGGGCAACCTGATCACCTGGCTGATCACTGCGGCGCTGCTGGCCTATGCCGGCTGGCAGGGCTGGAACTACTACCAGCGCCAGGAAGCGGCCAAGGCCGCGGCGATGTACGACGCGCTGGATCAGGCGGTTCAGGCGGCCGATGCCGACAAGGCTGCCTCGGTCTTCAACGACCTGAAGGAACGTTACGCCGGCACTGTCTACGCGGCGCAGGGCGCGCTGCAGGCCGCCAAGGTCCAGCAGGACAAGGGCCAGGCCGACAAGGCGATGGCCAGCCTCACCTGGGCCGCCGACAACGCCAGTGACGACAGCTACCGCGACATCGCGCGCCTGCGCCTGGCCGGCCTGCAACTGGACGCCAAGCAGTACGACGCCGCCGCCAAGTCGCTGGACGGGATCAAGTCCGCCGATTTCGCCGCGCTGACTGCCGATCGCCGCGGTGATCTGCTGCTGCTGCAGAACAAGCCGGCCGAGGCGCGCGCCGAGTTCCAGAAGGCGCTCGCCGCGATGGACAAGACGCTCGACTATCGCCGCCTGATCGAAGCCAAGCTGGCCACGCTGGGCGTGGCCGTGCCGGCTGACGACGCTGCGTCGGGAGCCGCGAAATGAGCGGCGCCGTCCTGATGATGAAGCGCTCGGCGCTCGTGCTGGCCGTGGGCGCGCTGACGGCGCTCGGCGGCTGCTCGCTGTTCAGCTCCTCGAAGGCGCCCAAGCCCGCGCCGCTGGAGCAGATCACGCCGGAGATCAAGCCGCAGCTGCTGTGGAGCCAGCGCATCGACAACACCACGTTCGCCCAGACGATCACGGCGCGCGGGGACAAGTTCTTCATCGCCGCCGGCGATGGCAGCGTGCTGGCCCTGCAGGCGGCCACAGGCCAGACGGTCTGGCGTGCGGACGTCGGCGCCAAGCTGAGCGCCGGTGTCGGCAGCGATGGCCGCTTCGCCGCCGTCGTCACGCGCAACAACGAGCTGGTCGTCATCGACGCGGGCAAGGTCAGCTGGCGCAAGGTGCTGCCGACGCCGGTGATCGCCGCACCGCTGGTGGCCGGCGAGCGCGTCTTCGTGCTGACCGTGGATCGCCAGGTGCTGGCCTATGACGTGCTGGACGGCCGCAAGGTCTTCGACATGCGCCGCCCGGGCGAGCCGCTGACGCTGGCCAAGGCCGGTGTGCTCGGCGCGTTCATGGACACGCTGGTGGTCGGGCAGGGTGCGCGGCTGGCGGGCGTCGATCCGCTGCGCGGCACCGTGCGCTGGGAAGCCAGCGTGGCGAACCCGCGCGGCACCAACGAGGTCGAACGCCTGGCCGATCTGGTAGCTCCGCTGGTGCGCAATGGCGAAGTGCTGTGCGCGCGGGCCTTCCAGTCGGCCGTCGGCTGCGTCAGTGCCGAGCGCGGCGCGACGATCTGGAGCCGCAACGTCGGCGGCGTCAACGGCGTCGGCGGCGATACCGAATACATCTATGGCGCCGACGGCTCGGACCGCCTGAGCGCCTGGCGCATCGCTACAGGCGACACCGCCTGGACGGCCGAGCAGTTCACCAACCGCAAGCTGGGCGTGCCGCTGGCCGTCGGCAATTCGGTGCTGGTGGGCGACTTCGAAGGCTATGTGCATTTCGTCGCTCGCGACAGCGGCAAGACGCTAGCGCGGATGGAGACGGACGGCTCGGCCATCGTCACCGCGCCGGTGCTGCTGGACGGCATTGCGCTGGTTGCCACCTCCAAGGGTGGCCTCTACGCGATCAAGCCCCAGTAAGGCTGGCGGCATAACAACAAGAACAAACTGAAGCCATGAAACCCGTCATCGCCCTCGTCGGCCGCCCCAATGTAGGCAAATCCACGCTGTTCAACCGCATGACGAAGACGCGCGATGCGATCGTGGCCGACTTCGCAGGCCTGACCCGCGACCGCCACTACGGCGACGGGCGCCTGGGCGACCGCGACTTCATCGTCATCGACACCGGCGGCTTCGAGCCCGACAGCAGCACCGGCATCGTCCAGGAGATGGCCAAGCAGACCAAGCAGGCGGTGGCCGAGGCGGACGTCGTCATCTTCGTCGTCGACATCCGGCTGGGCCTGTCGGCCCAGGATTCGGACATCGCCCGCTACCTGCGCACCGCCAACAAGCGCATGCTGCTGGCCGTCAACAAGGCCGAGGGCATGAGCGAATCGCCGCTGCTGGGCGAGTTCCACGAGCTCGGCCTGGGCGAGCCGCACCCGATCTCCGCCGCGCACGGCCAGGGCATCCGCAGCCTGCTGGAAGCGGCGCTGGAGCCCTTCGAGTTCGAGGAAGACGGCGAGACCGACGAGCACCCCGACGGCGTGATCCGCCTGGCCGTGGCCGGCCGTCCGAACGTCGGCAAGAGCACGCTGATCAACACCTGGCTTGGCGAGGAGCGGCTGGTCGCCTTCGACATGCCGGGCACCACGCGCGACGCGATCTCGGTGGACTTCGAGCGCAACGGCCAGCAGTTCAAGCTGATCGACACGGCCGGGCTGCGGCGCAAGGGCAAGGTGTTCGAGGCGATCGAGAAATTCTCGGTCGTGAAGACCCTGCAGGCGATCGCCGACGCCAACGTCGTGCTGCTGCTGATCGACGCGACGCAGGGCGTCTCCGACCAGGATGCCCACATCGCCGGCTACGTGCTCGACAGCGGCCGTGCGGTGGTGATTGCCGTCAACAAGTGGGACTCGGTCGACAGCTACCAGCGCGAGCAGCTGAAGCGTTCGATCGAGACGCGGCTGGGCTTCATGAAGTTCGCACCGATCTTCAACATCTCGGCGCTGAAGCGCCAGGGCCTGGGGCCGCTGTGGGGCGGCCTGGCCGATGCCTACAGCTCGGCCTACAAGAAGATGACCACGCCGGTGCTGACCCGCCTGGTCCAGGAAGCCGTTCAGCACCAGACGCCGAAGAAGGTGGGCCACTTCCGCCCCAAGCTGCGCTACGCGCACCAGGGCGGCATGAACCCGCCCATCGTGGTGATCCACGGCAACTCGCTCGAAGGCATCACCGACGTCTACAAGCGCTACCTGGAAGGCCGCATCCGCGAGCACTACAAGCTGGTCGGCACGCCGATGAAGATCGAGCTGCGCTCGTCGAAGAACCCGTTCGACGACAAGGAATGATCCTTGCCTGGGGAATTGGAGGGCGCCTGCTGATCCGGGCTAACCCTGTGTTAAGGTGCAGACCGTCCCTCCAGTTCCCATCAACAACAACTCTCTAACACGGAGCATATCGTGAGCAATAAAGGCCAACTCTTGCAAGATCCCTTCCTGAATCTGCTGCGCAAGGAGCACGTGCCGGTCTCGATCTACCTGGTCAACGGCATCAAGCTGCAAGGCCATATCGAGTCCTTCGACCAGTACGTCGTGCTGCTGCGCAACACGGTCACGCAGATGGTCTACAAGCACGCCATCTCGACGGTGGTGCCGGGCCGCGCGGTGAACTTCCACGCCGCCGAAGGCAACGGCGGAAACGACGCCGCCAACTGAGCGAAGCGGGCCGGCCCGATACCGATCCGGCCCGGCTCGAACGCAGGACTTTCCCAACACCTTGAGTTCCTCGTCCTCCTCCATCTCCTCCATCGCGACGCCGCCCTCCGAGGCGGCGCGCGCCATTCTCGTCGGCGTCGATTTCGGCCGCTCGGCGACGAACGTCCACCCCAGCGGCAGCTTCGATCCCACCTTGGATGAACTGGCCTTGCTGGCCGAGTCGGCCGGCGATACGCCGGTCGCGCGAGTCATCGCCAAGCGCCAGGCGCCGGATGCGGCCTTGTTCGTCGGATCCGGCAAGGCCGACGAGATCAAGCTGCTGGTGCAGACGCACCAGGCCCACACGGTGCTGTTCGATCAGGCGATCTCGCCGGCGCAGCAGCGCAATCTCGAGAAGGTGCTGGGCGTGCCGGTGGCCGACCGCACGGCGCTGATCCTGGAGATCTTCGCGCAGCGGGCCAAGAGCCACGAAGGCAAGCTGCAGGTCGAACTGGCGCGCCTGCAGTACCTGGCCACGCGCCTCGTGCGCCGCTGGAGCCACCTGGAGCGCCAGAGCGGCGGCATCGGCATGCGCGGCGGCCCGGGCGAGGCGCAGATCGAGCTGGACCGCCGGATGATCGACGAGCGGATCAAGGCGACCAAGGAGCGGCTGAAGAAGGTCCAGAAGCAGCGCAGCACGCAGCAGCGGGCGCGTGCGCGCAACGGCGTGTTCCGCGTCTCGCTGGTCGGCTACACGAACGCAGGCAAGTCCACGCTGTTCAACGCGCTGGTGAAGGCGCGTACCTACGCGGCCAACCAACTCTTCGCTACCTTGGACACGACGACGCGCTCGATGTTCCTCGAGCAGGCCGGCGAGAGCATCTCGCTGTCCGATACCGTCGGCTTCATCCGCGACCTGCCGCACAAGCTGGTGGCCGCCTTCCAGGCGACCCTGCAGGAAGCCGTCGACGCGGACCTTCTGCTGCATGTCGTCGACGCGGCCTCGCCGGTGCTGGAAGAACAGCTGGCCGAGGTCGAGCGGGTGCTGGCCGAGATCGGCGCCGCCGACATCCCGCAGATCCTCGTCTACAACAAGCAGGACATGCTTGCCGAAGACCAGCGCCCGCGCCAGCCGCTCGACTGGATCGAGCGCCACGAGTCCGGCAAGACCGGCATGCGCACGCCGCGCGTGTTCGTCAGCGCGCTAACCGGCGAGGGGCTGGACGTGCTGCGCGAGCAACTGGTCGCCGCAATGCGCGGCGAGGTTCCGCAAGGCTTGATTTCCGGCGAAGGCGCGCCACCTGAAGAGGCGGCGTCCGTCGAAACAGAACATCCACCGATACAGGCGTGAGAATGAATCGCATATTTCGCCGCTTGCCGGCCTTCCTGAACAGCAACGGCCGCAATGACGGTCCGCCCGACCTGGACGAGCTGTGGCGCGACTTCAATCGCAAGCTCGCCAACATGTTTGGCGGCAAGTCGAACAACAAGGGCTCCGGCGACAACGACGGCAACGGCGGCGGCAACGGCGGCAACAACAACTTCCAGCCCGACATGAAGAGTGCCGGCATCGGCGCGGGGCTCGTTGCCGGTGTCGTGCTGCTGGGCTGGCTGGCCAGCGGCTTCTTCATCGTGCAGGAAGGCGAGGAGGCGGTCATCACCTCCTTCGGCAAGTACAGCAAGACGGTCGGCGCGGGCATCCAGTACCGCCTGCCGTACCCATTCCAGGCCAATGAGGTCGTGGCAGTCTCGCAGCTCCAGCAGGTCGAGGTGGGGCGCAGCTCCATCGGGCAGGCCACCGGCCTGCGCGACTCGTCGATGCTGACCAAGGACGAGAACATCGTCGACATCCGCTTCACCGTGCAATACATCGTGAAGGACGCGCAGCAGTTCCTGTTCACGAACCAGAATCCCCCCGAGGCGGTGATGCTGGCGGCGGAATCGGCGGTGCGCGAGATCGTCGGCAAGAACGACATGGACTCGGTGCTCTACGAGCAGCGCGATGCGATCGCCAACGAGCTGGTCACCTCCATCCAGGCACAGTTGGACCGCTTGCAAGCCGGCATCCAGATCAAGAACGTCAACGTCCAGCAGGTGCAGGCACCCGAGCAGGTGCAGGCTGCTTTCGACGACGCCTTCCGGGCCAAGTCTGATCGCGAGACACGCAAGAACGAGGCGCAGGCCTATGCCAACGACGTGATTCCCAAGGCTCAGGGCAAGGCGTCGCAATTGCGCGAACAGGCAGAGGGCTACCGGCAGAGTATCGTGGCCCAGGCCGAAGGCGATGCGGACCGGTTCAAGAGTGTGCTGACCGAGTACCAGAAGGCTCCGGCCGTCACGCGCGACCGCATGTACGTGGACACGATGCAGAGCGTCTACTCCAACGTCACCAAGGTGATGGTCGACACACAGAAGAACTCCAACCTGCTGTACCTGCCGCTGGACAAGATCGTCCAGCAGGTCAGCGGCAGCGTCAGCGCGAGCGCGCCGACTGCGGCGGCACCGGCGGCGCCGACCGATCTCGCTCCCACGCTGAGCAACAACGACATGCGTTCGCGTGACGGCCTGCGCGGTCGCGATCGCGAGAGCCACTGAGAGCGCAGGGAGTGAACCGAATGAATCGCCTCATCGTCATCGTCATCAGCGCGCTGATCATCTTCATGCTGGCTAGCTCGACCATGTTCATCGTCGACCAGCGCAAGGTCGCCGTCGTCTATTCCTTAGGCGAGATCAAGGAAGTGGTCGACCAGCCGGGCCTGAAGTTCAAGCTGCCGCCGCCGATGCAGAACGTCGTCATGCTGGACAAGCGGATCCAGACGCTGGACAGCCCCGAATCGCGCCCCATCTTCACCGCGGAGAAGAAGAGCCTGGTCATCGACTGGCTTGTCAAGTGGCGCATCCGTGATGCCAAGCAGTTCATCCGCAACAACGGCACCAACGTCAACAACATCGACAACCGCCTAAGCCCGATCGTGCAGGCCGCGTTCAACGAGGAAGTGACCAAGCGCACAGTGCTGGGCATGCTCGCCACCGAACGCGACAAGGTCATGAACGACGTGCGCAAGCGCCTCGAGGACGAGGCACAGCAGTTCGGCATCGAGATCGTCGACGTCCGCATCAAGCGCGTGGATTTCGCTGCCAACGTCACGGAAGCCGTCTACAACCGGATGAAATCCGAGCGCCTGCGCGTTGCCAATCTCGACCGCGCCACCGGCAGCGCCGACGGCGAAAAGATCCGCGCCGACGCCGACCGCCAGCGCGACGTGATCGTCGCCGAGGCCTATCGCGATGCGCAGAAGATCAAGGGCGAGGGCGATGCCAAGGCTTCGGCGCTGTATGCCGACTCCTTCGGCCGCGATCCGTCGTTCGCGCAGTTCTATCGCTCGCTGGAAGCCTACCGCAGCAGCTTCCGCAACAAGTCGGACGTGATGGTGATCGACTCCAGCAGCGACTTCTTCAAGGCCATGCGCGGGTCGGGTGCCCCTGCGGGCTCTGCTGCGCCGCGCAAGTAACACGCGCATCCCGTGGACAGGCTGCTGGGCGCGCTGGCGCTGATGCTGGTGATCGAAGGGCTGATGCCCTTCATCAGCCCCGCAGCCTGGCGCCAGGTGTTCAGCCGCGTGTTGTCAATGACCGACGGGCAGATCCGCTTCGTCGGCCTGTCCAGCATGGCCGCCGGCCTGCTGATGCTGTACCTGTTCTGGTCCTGAGCACGGCAATCGGCTGGGAATCGGCGGATGAGGGCGCGGTGAGCGCCGGTACAATGCCGTTTTTAACCCCCTCCCGAAAATCCATGTCCTCTGCTTGGCTGCTGCCAGAGCACATTGCCGATGTCCTGCCCGCGCAGGCGCGCGCCATCGAAGAACTGCGCCGCGAGTTGCTGGACATGGCGCGCACCTACGGTTGCGAGCTGGTCATGCCGCCGATGCTGGAGCATCTGGAGTCGCTGCTGTCCGGTACCGGTCATGCGCTGGACCTGAAGACCTTCAAGCTCGTGGACCAGTTGTCCGGCCGCAGCCTCGGCCTGCGGGCCGACACGACGCCGCAGGTGGCCCGCATCGACGCCCACCTGCTGAACCGCGCCGGCGTCACCCGGCTTTGCTACTGCGGCCCGGTGCTGCACACGCGGCCGGAGGGGCTGAACGCGACGCGCGAGCCCTTGCAATTCGGCATCGAGATCTACGGCCACGCCGGCCTGGAGGCCGACCTGGAAGTGCAGGAACTGGCGCTGGATACGGTGCATCGTGCGGGTCTGACGGACGTCGCGCTGGACCTGGGTGACGCGCGTATCGTGCGCGGCGTGCTGTCTGGGCACGACCTGACCCCGGCGAACATCGACGAACTCGTCGCCGCGCTGGCCACCAAGGATGGCGCGACGCTGGCGCAGCTGGCAGCCGCGCTGCCGCAATCGGTGCAGTCCGTGCTGCAGTCCCTGCTGACGCTGTATGGCGGCGTCGAGGTGCTGGACCGCGCCCGTGCGCTGCTGCCGAAGAACGCGCTGATCGATGCGGCGCTGGACGATCTGCAATGGCTGGCCAAGCACCTGCAGCAGACGCATCCGGACGCACGGCTGGGCTTCGACCTGGCCGACCTGACCGGCTATGCCTACTACAGCGGTGTGCGCTTTGCGCTCTACGCCGCCGGCAGCAGCGATGCGGTGCTGCGCGGCGGCCGCTACGACGAGGTCGGCGCGGTGTTCGGCCGCCGCCGCCCGGCGGTGGGCTTCAGCGTCGACCTGAAGACGCTGGTGGCCCTGAGCCCGGTGAGCCCGCTGCGGGCGGCCGTGCGCGCCCCCTGGGGCGAGGATGCCACGCTGCGCGGGGCGATCCGGCGCCTGCGCGAGAACGGGGAGACGGTCGTCTGCATGCTCCCCGGGCACGAACACGAAGGCGACGAATTCGATTGCGACCGTGAACTGGCGCAGGTCGGCGGCCAATGGGTGGTGCGCGCGCTCTGAGCGACCGCGCATCGGCACCGAAGAAATATCTGAAGGAAAGAGCAAGCACTATGCAAAGCGAAATCGCGCGCGGCCGCAACGTGGTCGTGGTCGGCACCCAGTGGGGTGACGAGGGCAAGGGCAAGGTCGTCGACTGGATGACCGACCACGCCGAGGCCGTGGTCCGTTTCCAGGGCGGCCACAACGCCGGCCACACGCTCGTCATCAAGGGCGTGAAGACGGCGCTGCAACTGATCCCATCGGGCGTCATGCGCGAGGGCGTGGCCTGCTACGTCGGCAACGGCGTCGTCGTCGACCCGACCCATCTGCTGAGCGAGATCGAGCGGCTGGAGAAGGCTGGCGTCGAGGTGCGCTCGCGCCTGTTCATCAGCGAGTCCTGCCCGCTGATCCTGCCCTTCCACGTGGCCGTGGACAAGGCGCGCGAGGCGCTGCGCGAGAGCAGCGGCTCCGGCAAGATCGGCACCACCGGCAAGGGCATCGGCCCGGCCTACGAAGACAAGGTCGCCCGCCGCGCGTTGCGCGTGCAGGACCTGAAGCACCCCGAGCGCTTCGCGAAGAAGCTGAAGGAACTGCTGGACCTGCACAACACCGCACTGACCGGCTACTTGAACGCCGAGGCGCTCGAGTTCCAGCCGATCTACGACCAGGCGATGAAGATGGCCGAGGTGCTGAAGCCGATGATGGCGGATGTCGGCTACCTGCTGCACAAGGCCCACAAGGCCGGCGCCAACATCCTGTTCGAAGGCGCGCAAGGCACGCTGCTGGACATCGACCACGGCACCTACCCCTACGTCACCTCCAGCAACTGCGTGGCCGGCAACGCGGCTGCCGGTGCCGGCGTCGGCCCGCAGATGCTGCACTACATGCTGGGCATCACCAAGGCCTACACGACCCGCGTCGGCTCCGGCCCGTTCCCGACCGAGCTCGAGTGGGAGAAGGAAGGCACGGTCGGCTACCACCTGGCCACCGTCGGCCAGGAGAGGGGCACCGTCACCGGTCGCGCGCGCCGCTGCGGCTGGATGGACGCCGCCGCGCTGAAGCGTTCGATGATCATCAACGGCATTACCGGCCTGTGCATCACCAAGCTGGACGTGCTGGACGGCCTGGCCGAGATCAAGATGTGCGTCGGCTACAAGCTGAACGGCCAGACGATCGACATCCTGCCGCTGGACGGCGACGAGATCACCGCCTGCGAACCGGTCTACGAGACCTTCCCCGGCTGGACCGAGACGACCTTCGGCGCCACCAGCATGGAGGCTCTGCCCGCCAATGCCCTTGCGTACCTCAAGCGCATCGAGGCGGTCATCGGCGTGCCGATCGACATGGTTTCCACCGGCCCGGACCGCGAGCACACGATCGTGCTGCGCCACCCGTACCAGGCCTGATCCATCGACATAACGCTCCAAACCAACGGGGACCTCAACACCATGCTGACCGACGACGGCAAACACCTGTACGTATCCTGGGACGAATACCACCTGCTGACCGAGCGCCTGGCGCTGAAGGTCCATGCTTCCGGCTGGGAGTTCGATCAGATCCTCTGCCTGGCGCGCGGTGGCATGCGTCCCGGCGACGTGCTCTCGCGCGTGTTCGACAAGCCGCTGGGCATCATGTCCACCAGTTCCTACCGCGCCGAGGCCGGCACGATCCAGGGGCGCCTGGACATCGCCAAGTACATCACCATGCCCAAGGGTGAACTGGCCGGCCGCGTGCTGCTGGTCGACGACCTGGCCGATTCCGGCGTGACCTTGAAGGCGGTGGTCGAGCGTCTGCGCGGCATGCCCTCGATCCGCGAACTGCGCTCGGCGGTGATCTGGACCAAGGCCGTGTCGGCCTACGTGCCGGACTACTACGTCGAGATGCTCGAGACGAGCCCCTGGATCCATCAGCCGTTCGAGGAGTACGACGGCATGGGTGCCGAGGCGCTGTCCAAGAAGTTCGCCGTCTGATGATGAGAAAAAGGCCCGTGATGCAGCAGATGCAAACGGGCCTTGTTGTATCGCTGCGAGCAAATCCTTTCGGCTTTGCTGGCGCCAATGAAAAAGGCCAGCACAATGTGCTGGCCTTTTGTGTTTGGTGCCCAGGAGAGGACTCGAACCTCCACGGAGTTACCCGCTAGTACCTGAAACTAGTGCGTCTACCAATTCCGCCACCTGGGCATTCAGGAAAGAAAGAGATTCTAGCATCAAAAATTTCAAGAACACCATCACGACTCCGGCCGACGGCACCGCCCTGATGGGCGAAGTCGAAGGCGTCGTCCAGGGACATCGCGACGGCCACGGCTTCCTGCTGCCCGACGAGGGCTCGCAGGACGTCTACCTGTCCTCGCAGGAAATGCATGCCGTGATGCACGGCGACCGGCTGCGTGTGCGTGTTGTGCGCTTCGACAAGCGCGGTCGGCCCGAGGGCCGCGTGCTGGAGATCCTCGACCGCAAGAAGAAGCCCATCATCGGCCGGCTGCTGCTGGAGTCGGGCATCTGGCTGGTGGCGCCCGAAGACAAGCGGATGGGCCAGGACATCCTGATCCCGAAAAACGGCATCGCCAATGCGGCGGCCGGGCAGGTCGTCGCCGTCGAGCTGACCGAACCGCCGTCGCTGTATTCGCAGCCCGTCGGCCGCGTCGTCGAGGTGCTGGGCGAGATCGACGATCCCGGCATGGAGATCGAGATCGCCGTGCGCAAGTACGAGGTGCCGCACCGCTTCAGTCCGGCCACGCTGACCCAGGCCGCCAAGCTGCCGGAGAAGCTGCGCGCCGCCGACCTGAAGAATCGCATCGACCTGCGCGACGTGGCGCTGGTGACGATCGACGGCGAGGATGCCCGCGATTTCGACGACGCCGTCTACTGCGAACCCTGCAAGCAGGGGCGCGGCAAGAACGCGTTCAGCGGCTGGCGCCTGATCGTGGCCATTGCCGACGTCAGCCACTACGTGAAGCCCGGCGAGGCGCTGGACAAGGACGCCTACGAGCGCGCCACCAGCGTCTACTTCCCGCGCCGCGTGATCCCGATGCTGCCGGAGAAGATCTCCAACGGCCTGTGCTCGCTGATCCCCTACGAGGACCGCCTGTCGATGGTCTGCGACATGCTGGTCAACGAGGCCGGCGAGGTCACGGCCTACCAGTTCTACCCGGCCGTGATCCGCTCGCACGAGCGCTTCACCTACACCGAGGTGGCCGCCATTCTCGGCAACACGCACGGCCCGGAAGCGGCCAAGCGCAAGGAACTGGTGCCGCACCTGCTGCACCTGCACGAGGTCTATCGCGCGCTGCTGGCGCAGCGCCAGATTCGCGGCGCGATCGACTTCGACACGACCGAGACGCAGATCGTCTGCGACGAGAACGGCCGCATCGAGAAGATCGTCCCCCGCACGCGCAACGAGGCACACCGGCTGATCGAGGAGGCGATGCTGGCGGCCAATGTCTGCTCGGCCGACTTCATCGCGCAGAGCAAGCATGCCGCGCTGTTCCGCGTGCACGAAGGCCCGACGCCGGAGAAGCGCGTCGCGCTGCAGGCCTACCTGCGCGCGCTGGGCATCGGCCTGTCGATCAGCGACAACCCGAAGCCCTCCGAGTACCAGGCCATCGCGGCCGCCACCAAGGACCGCCCGGACGCGGCGCAGATCCACAGCATGCTGCTGCGCTCGATGCAGCAGGCGATCTACACCTCGGCCAACTCGGGCCACTTCGGCCTCAGCTACGAGGCCTACACGCACTTCACCAGCCCGATCCGCCGCTACCCTGACCTGCTGGTGCACCGCGTGATCAAGTGCATCCTGGCGGGCAAGAAGTACCATCTCGACCCCGGCAAGATGGACGTGCCGATGCCGGCCAAGCGGCCCGGCCGCGCGGCGCCGATCAACCCGGCCTCCGCCTCGACGGAGATCGAGCGCTGGGACGTCGTCGGCGCCCACTGCAGTGCCAACGAGCGCCGCGCCGACGAGGCCTCGCGCGACGTCGAGGCCTGGCTCAAGTGCCGCTACATGCGCGAGCACCTCGGCGAGGAGTTCTCGGGCACGGTCAGCGCGGTGACGAGTTTCGGCCTGTTCGTGCTGCTGGATGCGCTCTACGTCGAGGGCCTGATCCACATCACCGAGCTGGGCGGCGAGTACTACCGCTTCGACGAGGTCCGACAGGAGCTGCGCGGCGAGCGCACCGGCATCCGCTATTCGACGGGCACCAAGGTGCAGGTGCAGGTCAGCCGCGTGGACCTGGACGGTCGCAAGATCGACTTCCGCCTAGTGAAGGACAACGACGAGACCAAGCTGATCGCGCGGGCCATGCGCGACAAGGCCGGCCAGGCGCCGACCAGGCCCGCCACGGCCGTCGACGCGCTGGAGCAGGTGCGTCGCACCGATCGCGAAGTCAAGGCCGGCCGGGGCAGCAAGAACGGCAAGACCGCGTCGCACCCGGTGAAGGCCGCCCGCCAGGCCGCGAAGGCCGGCACTAAGTCCGCGGGTGCTGGGAAGGCGAGCGGTTCGGAGGCAAAGCCGCGCAAGCGCCGCTGAGGACGCGGCTCAACTCGCCCAAGGCCGGCCCGAGTGCCGGCGGTTCCCGCAGCGCCATGCGTGCGGCCCCCAGGGCCTTGCGCACGGCGCCTGGCGCCGGTTCGCCGCGTGCGATCAGTGCGAGCGCAGGCTCACGGCAGGCGGCGAGTTCGTCGATCCAGTCGGCCGCTTGCACCGTCGTGCCGCGCTGCCGGCGCGTGACCAGTCGCAGTGCGCGGAACGGTGGTGCCAGTTTGGCAATGCCGTCGAGGCCCGCGGCGAAGGGCGCACCGGATCGCCCGGCCCGCGCCGGATCGAGCGCCTCGCTCAGCGCAGCCAGCGCGTCGGCGATCCGGCGGCGCAGCACGTCCGTCGAATTCAGCGGCAGTAGCGACCAGGCCGAGCCGATGCCGATCAGCGCGCCGATCAGGATCTCCTCGAGCCGCAGGCCCAGCAGCAGTGTTTCGCCCTGCAGCAGCGCCAGCGCCAGCGTGATGAACAGCGCCCACCAGCCATAGCCGAGCGGACGCAGCCACACGGCCATGAATATGGCCGCCAGCATCAGCGCGGCGCTCAGCAGTGGATCGGCCGCGAGGCCCGCTGTTGCCAACGCGATCACCGTGCCCGCCGCTGCGCCGGCCAGTCGCAGGATGCCTTTGTAGAGAACGTCCAGCCGGCCCTGGCTGCCGCTATTGACGATGAAGGCGGTCAGCACGATCCAGGCCCAGCGTTCGGCGAAGAAGCCGTAGCCCACGGCGAACGAGAGCGCGAGCGCCAGCCCCATCTGCAGCGCCATCCGCGTGCTCGGCAGCGGGCGCATCGTCGAGGGTGCTCGTGCGGGTGCAGGAGGCCGGGCCGGCGCTGCCTGCAGCACGCCCAGTTTTTGTCCGAGCGCATGGACGACGCTGACCCAGAACAGCGCCAGCAGCGCAACGATCGTGGGCAGCGCGAGCGCCAGCACGGGCCCGACATGCTGCGGCGGCGAATAGGGCGTCATCAGGATCACGACGAAGGGCAGCGCGATCAGCGTGCCGGCCTTGTGGCCAGCGGGGCCGAAACGGCGCAGCCAGATCGAGGCAGTGATCGCCCCCGTGAACGCCGCGGCGCCTGCGATGGGCTCGCGCCGCAGCAGCATTGCTACGCCCAGCGCCGCCAGGCTCACCAGGGGCAACAGCACGGCGGCCTCGATGCGGCCGCGCAGGCTGCGGTCCAGCTGGCTGCGCGACAGCGACAAGCACAGCACGACGGCCAGCACCGTCGGTCCTGTTTCGGCATCGATCGCTCGCGTGCAGATCAGCGTGGCCAGCGCGGCCAGCAGCGTGGCGACGGCCTCGTACAGCGCGCTCCGGACCTTCGTCATGCGCCCCGCGCCCAGGCGTGCAGGGCGTGCATGCGTTCGATCAGGTCGGCGGCGCGCAGCGGGCCGGCTGCCTGGATTTCGCCCGCATGGCCGTGCCAGTGGACCGCGGCGGCCGCGATGGCGGCGGGTTCGCTGCGCGGCAACTGGGCCCAGAGCCCGCCGATCCAGCCGGCCAGCACGTCGCCGGTGCCGGCGGTTGCGAGGGCGGCGCTGCCGCTGGTATTGATCGCCGGCAGCCGGCCCGGGGCCGCGACCACGCTGCCGGAGCCCTTCAGCACCACGGTGCAGCCCAGTTCATCGGCCAGCGCCCGGGCGGCTCGCAGGCGGTCTGCCTGAACTTCGGCGACGGTGCGGCCGAGCAGGCGGGCGGCTTCGAGCGGGTGCGGGGTCAGGATCGTCGGAGCGTTGCGCGACTTCAAGGCCTGCCGTAACAGCGGATCGGTAGCGACGGCATTGAGGCCGTCGGCGTCGAGCACAAGCCGATCCGCGTGCTCGATGACCGGGGCCAGGTCTTGCCCGATCTCCGCACCGCCGCCGCATCCGGCGACGATTGTCTTGCCGGCCAGCGCTGTGTCGCGGCTGGCGTGCATCAGCTCGGGCCGCTGCGCGTCGAGTTCCGCTGCCGCGTCATCCAGCGGGCGGAGATAGACGCGCCCCGCGCCGGCCGCCAACGCAGCCCGGCCGGCCAGCAACAGCGCGCCGCGCATGCCTGCGGCGCCGCCGATGAGCAGCACGTCACCCTGTGTTCCCTTGTGGCTCGTCGCGCCCGCCGGATCGAGCGGCAGCGCCAGTACCGCGTCGCGGCCGAGCAGCAGGGCATCGGGCGCAGCCGTCGATGTCACGCCGAGATCGTCGAACCAGACCTGGCCGGCCTGCGCGCGGCCTTGCGCGGTGAACAGGCCGGGCTTCAGTGTCAGCAGGCTCAGCGTGTGACTGGCATGCACCGCCTGCGCTCCGACTGGAATGCCGGTGTCGGCCAGCAGGCCGCTGGGCAGGTCGACGGCGAGCACCGGCGCATCGAGAGCATGGATGCGCGCGATCGTCGCCGCCAGCTCGGTGCTCGGCGGCCGGTTCAGGCCGAGGCCCAGCAGCGCATCGATCGTCAGCGCCACCGGCTCGGCCGGAGAGTCCAGACCGACGTGAACGCGGCGCCCCTGCGCGGCGAGCAGACGGGCGGCGATCCGGCCGTCGCCGCCGTTGTTGCCGGGGCCGCAGGCGACCCAGATCGTGCCCTCGTGGGGTTGCAGCGCCAGCGCCAATCGGGCGACAGCGAGGCCGGCGCGCTCCATCAGTTCGCTTTCGGGCCGGCCGGCCAGCGCCGCGGCTTCGATCGAGCGGCTGCTCGCGGTGGCGAACAGCGGCAGGCTGGTGGCGAGGGGCAGGATCTTGCGCAGGCTCATCCGGCCCAGCATCTCAGGCGAAGCGGGTGATGTCCAGCCCGGACAGGTCCACCTCGGGCGTCAGCCGGGCGATCTGCTCTGCCAGCGCTCGAGCCGCCCCGCAGGCCAGTGTGAAGCCGCTGTCGCTGTTGCCCAGGTTGAGCCAGATGCCGGCGAGGCCGCTGCTGCCGAGCACCGGCAGGCCATCGGGCAGTTCGCCGTGTGGCCCCTGCCAGCGCTGCACCTGCCCGGCCACCATCGCGCCGGGGAACCAGTCGTGCAGGGCCTGGTGCAGCGCCGCTTCGTCCGTGCCGAGTGCGCGCACGCGCTGGCCGATGCGGCCGATGTGGATCTGCCGCTCCTGGTCGAACAGCGCGCCGCGTGGGCCCAAATCCGGATGGGCTTCGAGCTGGCGCAGCGGCGCGGTGATCGAGCAGCTCTGGACCGGATCGATCGTCAGCTTCAGCGTGCGCAGCAGCGCCGGCGAATCCTGCGCCGCGCAGACGACGATCGCGTCGAAGGCTTCCTGCTGCGGCCCGAGCTCGGCCGGTTGCGTGTCGCCTGCGTCGGGCTGACGCGTGGCGGGCCCCGGGGCGCCTTCGCGCGGCGGTGTGTACTCGTGCGTCAGACGTGCCGGCGTACCGGGTTCGATGGCGCGCACGGTCGTGTGGAAGCGGAACTGCACGCCGAGCCGCTGCGCTTCCAGCCGCAGTTGGTGGGCGAGCTGCCGGCAATTGCCGACCTCGGCTTGCGGCAGCAGCACGCCGCCGTGCAGCGCGTGATCGGGATTCAGGCCGGGCTCGGCGGCGCGGCACTGGTCGGCGTCGAGTTCGCGCGCGGTGATGCCCGCCTGCGCCAGCATCTCGAGCCCCGGCGCGATCGCCTGCTGGTCCTTGGCCGTGCGCAGCAGCACCAATAGGCCTTCCGCACGTTCGTAGTCCAGCTGCAAGGCGCGGCGCAGTTCGCGCAGACGCTCGAAGCTGTAGACGGCCAGCTTCAGCAACCGTTGCTGGCGCTCGGGCAGCGCCGTGTCGCGCTGGGCCTTCCAGCGCTGGCGCTGGCGGCCGCCGAACAGCGAGAAGCCGACGCGTGTCCAGGGCAGGGCGAGGCCCGGCGCCACCAGGCCGCTGTTGGCGAAGCTGGCTTCGGCGGCGACGCTGCCGCGGCGCTCGAAGACGATGACCTCGTGGCCATCGGAGGCCAGTTCGTAGGCGGTGCTGACGCCGGCGATGCCGGCGCCGATGATGGCGATGCGCATCAGTGCACCGCTTTCTTGAGCTCGGCTTCGACTTGAAGCGCGATGTCGAGGATCGTGTCGTCCTGGCCTGCGCTGCTCCACAGCATCAGGCCCACCGGCAGCTCGCCCGGCGCCTGACAGGGCAGCGAGATCGCGCAGCCGTCCAGCGCATTGACGACGCTGGTGTTGCGCAGCAGCAGGCCGTTGGCGGCGTAGTAGGCCTCGTCGCTGTCCAGCAGCGGCTGCAGCAGTGGGGCGACGACCGGTACCGTCGGGCTCAGCACCGCGTCGAAGCCTTGCAGCTGCGATTCCATCGAGGTGATCCAGGCCCGGCGTGCGGCGATGCGGTCGAGCAGTTCGGCACCGGTCACTGCCTCGCCCTCGCGGATGCGGCGCGCGACGCGCGGGTCGTAGACATCACCGCGCTCGGCCAGCAGCTTGCGGTGCCAGGCCCAGGCCTCGGCGGCGACGCTGGAGACGCGGTAGGGCTGCAGTGTGGCCAGCGGCGCCAGCGGGATCTCCTCGATCTGCGCGCCGGCCCGGCGCAGCGTGGCCAGGCTGCGCTCGAAGGCGCCGGCCACGGTGGCATCCATGCCGTCCTGGAACACCGGCTGCACCACGGCCAGGCGGCGCGCGCGCAGCGGGCGGGCCGTCAGCCGGACCTGGCGCTCGGCCAGGATCTCGTGCAGCAGCACCGCGTCGCGCACCGAGTGGGTGATGGCGCAGGCGGTGTCCAGCGACGGCGACAGCGGAATCGTGCCTTCCGTCGGCGTCAGCCGCGCGGTGTTCTTGAAGCCGACCAGGCCGTGCAGCGCGGCAGGAATGCGGATCGAGCCACCGGTGTCGGAACCCAGGGCGGCCCAGGCCGCGCCGGCGGCGACGCTGACCGCGCCGCCGGAGCTGGAGCCGCCGGGGATGTGGGCCATGCCGTCGATGGCAAGCGTCACCGGATTCAACGGCGTGCCGTGGTGCGGGTTCAGGCCCAGGCCGGAGAAGGCGAACTCGGTCATGTTCGTGTGGCCGATCAGCGCGGCGCCGGTGCGGCGCAGGCGCGCCACCGCGGGGCAGTCGGCGGCGGCCGGCGCGCTGTCCGCCAGCGCGCGGGAGCCGGCAGTGGTCGGCTGGCCGGCGACGTCGAACAGGTCCTTGATGCTGACGGCCAGGCCGCCGAGCGGGGTGCGTGGCGCGCCTGCGGCGGCGATGGCGTCGGCCGCGTCGGCGACGGCCCGCGCCGTATCGGTGAACTCGCGGATGAAGGCATGGCGGCAGGCGTTGCTGCGCAGCGCTTCGAGGTTGCGGGCCAGGGCGTCGCGCGCGCTCAAGCTGCCGTCTTGCAGGCGCGAAAGCGCGCCAAGAAGATCGTCGGACATCGGTTCGTGTATACTCTATGGGTTTTGCCGGGGGTGACTCGCGATGAGTTGCTTCTAAGAGCAAAGCAAAAACGCAAATCCGGCCTTGAAAGGTGTCTGCTCCTGTTTCGCATCAGGACAGATTCGCGCCGGATTTTAGACACAACCCTTCGGAGTATTTGACATGTCCGTCACGATGCGCGAGATGCTGGAAGCCGGCGTCCACTTTGGTCACCAAACCCGCTTCTGGAACCCCAAGATGGCCCCGTATATCTACGGCCATCGCAACAAGATTCACATCATCAACCTGGAAAAGACGCTGCCCGCGTTCCAGGAAGCGATGAAGTTCATCGGCAAGTTGTCGGCCAAGCGCGGCACGATCCTGTTCGTCGGCACGAAGCGCCAAGCCCGTGAAGTCGTCGCGATGGAAGCCCAGCGTGCCGGCATGCCCTTCGTCGACCAGCGCTGGCTGGGCGGCATGATGACCAACTTCAAGACGGTCAAGGCTTCGCTGAAGAACCTGAAGGACATGCAAGCCCAGGTCGATGCCGGCACGCAACCCGCCATCAAGAAGGAAGCGCTGATGTTTCAGCGCGACCTGGCCAAGCTGGAAAAGAACATCGGCGGCATCCAGGACATGACTGCCCTGCCGGACGCCATGTTTGTCATCGACGTCGGCTATCACAAGATCGCCATCGCCGAAGCCAAGAAGCTGGGCATTCCGGTCATCGGCGTGGTTGACACCAACCACTCGCCCGAAGGCATCGACTACGTGATCCCCGGCAACGACGACTCGGCCAAGGCTGTCGCCCTGTATGCCAAGGCCGTGGCCGACGCCGTGCTGGAAGGCAAGGCCAACGCGACCAACGAAGTGGTCCAGGCCGTGGCCGCCGCTGGCGACGAATTCGTGGAAGTGAACGAAGGCGCTTAATTCCCCGCCTGGCTACATGAACAAGGGGGCTGATTCAGCCCCCTTCGTCCAACGATTGATGGAGATTGAACGAATGGCTGCAATTACCGCAAGCATGGTCGGCGAGCTGCGCGCCCGCACCGACGCTCCGATGATGGAGTGCAAGAAGGCCCTGACGGAAGCCGAAGGCGACCTGTCCCGCGCGGAAGAGATCCTGCGCGTCAAGCTGGGCAACAAGGCCGGCAAGGCCGCCTCGCGCGTGACCGCCGAAGGCGTCGTCGCGGCTGCCGTCGTCGGCGGCCACGGTGCCCTGGTCGAAGTGAACTGCGAAACCGACTTCGTCTCGAAGAACGACGCCTTCCTGGCCTTCGTGAACGCCGTCGCCGGTCTGGTCGCCGAGCAGAACCCGGCCGACGTGGCCGCGCTGTCGGCGCTGCCGCTGTCGCAAGAAGGCTTCGGCCCGACGGTTGAAGACGTGCGCAAGGGCCTGATCGGCAAGATCGGCGAGAACATGACGATCCGCCGTTTCCAGCGCTACGCCGGTGCCAACCTGGCGTCCTACCTGCACGGCACCCGCATCGGCGTGATGGTCGAGTTCGATGGCGATGCCGTCGCCGCCAAGGACGTCGCGATGCACATTGCCGCGATGAAGCCGGTCGCGCTGTCGGGTGCCAATGTCGCGCCCGAGCTGGTCGAGAAGGAGCGCAAGATCGCTACCGAGAAGGCTGCCGAATCGGGCAAGCCGGCCGACATCGTCGCCAAGATGGTCGAAGGCTCGGTGCAGAAGTTCCTGAAGGAAGTCTCGCTGCTGGACCAGGTCTTCGTGAAGGCCGCCGATGGCAAGCAGACCGTCGCCGCGATGCTGAAGGACAAGGCCACGACGGTGAAGGGCTTCACCCTGTACGTCGTCGGCGAAGGCATCGAGAAGAAGGTCGACGATTTCGCCGCTGAAGTGGCCGCGCAAGTGGCCGCCGCCAAGGGCGCGTAAGACTCGGTAAAAAAGCCCCGAGGCTTGATCGAACAAAGGGCGCTTCAGGCGCCCTTTATTACACTCGTGCCAGCTCTTCCCGCCGGCCGCCCATAAGGCGGCTCGGCTGGCACACCCCCAACATCCGAAGCACACAGAGGTCATCCATGCCCGCCCACAAACGCATCCTGCTCAAGCTCTCCGGCGAAGCCCTGATGGGCGATGACGCCTACGGCATCAACCGCGCGACGATCGTTCGGATGGTGCAGGAGATCCGCGAGGTGGTGCAACTGGGCGTGGAAGTGGCGGTCGTGATCGGCGGCGGCAACATCTTCCGCGGCGTGGCGGGTGGATCCGTCGGCATGGACCGCGCGACGGCGGACTACATGGGCATGCTGGCCACGGTGATGAACTCGCTGGCGCTGGCCGACACGATGCGCCAGGAGGGCATGGTGGCACGGGTGATGTCGGCGATCGCCATCGAGCAGGTCGTCGAGCCCTATGTGCGGCCGAAGGCGCTCCAGTACCTCGAAGAGGGCAAGGTCGTCATCTTCGCTGCCGGCACCGGCAACCCCTTCTTCACGACCGACACCGCCGCCGCGCTGCGCGGTGCCGAGATCGGTGCCGAGATCGTGCTGAAGGCCACCAAGGTCGACGGCATCTACAGCGCCGATCCCAAGAAGGATCCCGAGGCGACGCGCTACCACCGCATCAGCTTCGACGAGGCGATCATCAAGAACCTCCAGGTGCTGGACGCCACCGCCTTCGCGCTGTGCCGCGACCAGAAGCTGCCGATCCGCGTGTTCAGCATCTTCAAGCCGGGTGCGCTGAAGCGCGTCGTCATGGGGGATGACGAGGGAACACTCGTTCACGTCTGAGCGCCGGCCGCAGCGCACGGGGGCGTTAAAGTTACGCCCCAGCCGATCGGGGCACGCGCTGGCGTGCCCGCGGCAGCGAACAAGGGATTCGAATCATGAGCATTGCAGACATCAAGAAAACCGCCGAAACCAAGATGGCGAAGTCCGTGGAATCGCTGAAGGGGGATCTGCAGAAGATTCGTACGGGCCGTGCCCACCCCGGCATCCTCGACCAGGTCAGCGTCGACTATTACGGCTCGATGGTGCCGGTCTCGCAGGTGGCCAACGTCAGCCTGCTGGACGCCCGCACGATCAGCGTCCAACCCTGGGAAAAGGGCATGGGGGCCAAGATCGAGAAGGCGATCCGCGAGAGCGACCTGGGCCTGAACCCGTCCTCGCAGGGCGACCTGATTCGCGTGCCGATGCCGCCGCTGACCGAAGAGCGCCGCCGCGACCTGACCAAGGTCGTGCGCAACGCCGGCGAAGACGCCAAGGTGGCCGTGCGCAACCTGCGCCGCGACGCCAACGAGCAGGCCAAGAAGCTGCTGAAGGACAAGGAAATCGGCGAGGACGACGAGCGCCGCAGCCTCGACGACGTGCAGAAGCTGACCGACCGCGTGATCACCGAGATCGACAAGCTGGTCGCTTCCAAGGAAGCCGAAGTCCTGGCGGTCTGAGCGAGCGCCCACGGTGACGAACGCTTCCATGCAAGACCTGCCCGTTCCGCGCCACGTCGCCATCGTCATGGATGGCAACGGCCGCTGGGCCAAGAAGCGCTTTCTGCCGCGCTTCTTCGGCCACAAGCAGGGCGTGGACGCGGTGATGAAGACCATCCAGGCCTGCATCGACCGCGACATCGAATACCTGACCGTCTTCGCGTTCTCATCCGAGAACTGGAAGCGCCCGGCCGAAGAGGTGTCCGGCCTGATGGGCCTGGTGCTGGCCGCCGTGTCGCGCTACCTCGCCAAGATCGGCCAGATGGGCGTGCGCGTGCGTGTCGTCGGCGACCGCGACACGATCTCGCCGAAGCTGCGCCAGGTCTGGGCCGATGCCGAAGTGGCCACCCAGCACAACACCAAGCTGAACCTGTCGGTGGCCTTCAACTACGGCGGCCGCTGGGACATCGTGCAGGCCGCGCAGCAGGCCATCCGCGCCGGCGTATCGGCGGACGAACTGACCGAGAGCAAGCTCTCCGAGTTCATGGCGATGAGCTTCGCGCCGGACCCGGACCTGTTCATCCGCACCGGTGGTGAGGTCCGCATCAGCAACTTCCTGCTCTGGCAGGTGGCTTACACCGAGTTCGTGTTCTCGGACACCTTGTGGCCCGAGTTCGGCGGGGCGCAGCTCGATGCGGCGATCGCCGCATTCCGTCAGCGCGATCGCCGCTTCGGCGGCGTGAAGACGGCCGAGGACTCGGCCCTCACGGCCTGACCCGATGCTCAAACAACGTGTCATCACGGCCATCGTGCTGCTGGCCATCCTGCTGCCGGCGCTCTTTGCCGCTTCCCCCTGGCCCTTCGCGCTGCTGACCTTGGTCATGATCGGCGCGGCCGGCTGGGAATGGTCGCGGCTCAATGGCGCAGGCGGCACGCCGGCCCTCGTGTTCGGCCTCGGCCTCGCCGCCGTCTGTGGTGCGACCTTGGCCGCCCTGGGCCTGAATGCGCCGCCGGCCTGGTGCTGGTGGCTGGTCGGTGCGGTCTGGGTGCTGGGCGGCGCCTACGCGCTGCGCGGCGGCCCGGCCGGCTGGCCGAAGATCGCTCGGCTGCCGCGGCTGGTGCTGGGCGCGCTGGCGCTGTGGGCCGCCTGGCTTGCGATCGTGCAGGCCAAGACGGTGGGCATCAACTACCTGCTGTCGATCTTCTGCCTGGTCTGGGCGGCAGACATTGCTGCCTACTTCGGTGGCCGCGCGTTCGGCCGCGCCAAGCTGGCGCCGGCGATCAGCCCGGGCAAGAGCTGGGCGGGCGTGTGGTCGGGCATGGTCGGCGTGATCGTGCTGGGCTTCGTCTGGGTGCACGGCATCGATCAGCATTTCGCGGTCGATTCGGCCAGCCTCTTCTCCGTGCTGGTGCGGCGCATGCACATCGTCAGCCTGCTAGCCATCATCTTCCTCTGCGCGATGAGCGTCGTCGGCGATCTTTTCGAATCGCTGATCAAGCGGGCCGTCGGCGCCAAGGACAGCAGCGGACTGCTGCCCGGCCACGGCGGCGTGCTCGACCGTGTCGACGCGCTGCTGCCCGTGTTTCCTCTCGCGCTTGCCCTGAGCTCCCTCTGATGACCTTCCCCATTCGACGCGTCTGCGTACTCGGCTCGACCGGTTCCGTCGGCACCAACACGCTCGACGTGCTGGCCCGCCACCCCGGGCGCTATGAAGTGTTCGCCTTGAGCGCGATGAGCCGCGTCGACGATCTGCTGGCGCAGTGCCTGGAGTGGACGCCCCGATTCGCGGCGATGCCCGATGCGACCAAGGCCGCCGAACTGCGCACGAAGCTGCGCGAGGCCGGCAGCCGCACCGAAGTGCTGGCCGGCGCGGAGAGCCTTTCCGAGATCGCCGCTCATCCGGACGTGGACATGGTGATGGCAGCCATCGTCGGCGCCGCGGGCCTGGCGCCCTGCCTGGCCGCGGCCCGTGCGGGCAAGCGCCTGCTGCTGGCGAACAAGGAAGCGCTGGTCGTCGGCGGTGCGCTGTTCATGCAGGCGGTGGAGGAGGGCGGCGCGACGCTGCTGCCGATCGACTCCGAGCACTCCGCGATCTTCCAGTGCCTGCCCGAGGACCGCAAGACCTGGCCCCAGCGCATCGATCACATCGTGCTGACGGCCTCCGGCGGCCCGTTCCGCCAGCGCGACCCGAAGACCTTGGCCGACGTCACGCCGGACCAGGCCTGCGCGCATCCGAACTGGGTGATGGGCCGCAAGATCTCGGTCGACTCGGCGACGATGATGAACAAGGCGCTCGAGGTGATCGAGGCGCGCTGGCTGTTCGGCCTCGCGCCGGAGCAGATCAAGGTGTTGATCCATCCGCAGAGCATCGTGCACTCGATGGTCGTGTGCCGGGACATGTCGGTGCTGGCGCAACTGGGCACGCCGGACATGCGCGTGCCGATCGCCTACGGCCTGTCCTTCCCGGAGCGCATCGAGTCCGGCGCGAGCCGGCTTGACCTGCTGAAGACGCCGTCGCTGAGCTTCGAGGAGGCCGACGCGGCTCGCTTCCCCGGCCTGCATCTGTCCTGGCAGGCGTTGCGCGGCGCGGAGGGTTCGACGGCGGTGCTCAATGCCGCCAACGAGGAGGCGGTCGCCGCCTTCCTGGATCGCCGGCTGCGCTTCGACCAGATCCACCGCGTCAATGCGCAGAGCCTGGAGAAGTTGGTTCCCGGGGGCGGCGATTGCGCCAGCGTCGAGGGCCTGCTGGGTCTCGACGCTCGGGCTCGGCGTTATGCCCAAGAGCTGATCGCGAGCCTGGCATGACGGACCTGCTGGCCTTCCTGGTCACCCTGGCGGTGCTGATCCCGATCCACGAGTACGGGCACTACCGGGTGGCGAAGGCTTGCGGCGTGCGTGTGCTGCGCTTCTCGTTCGGTTTCGGCCGCGTGCTGTGGCGCCGCCAGGCTTCGCCCGATTCGACCGAGTTCACGATTTCGGCGATCCCGCTGGGCGGCTATGTGCGCCTGCTGGGCCACGGCGACAGCGCGACTCTGCCGCCGCAGCTTCGTGCCGAAGCCTTCGACCACCATCCGCTGCGCCATCGCGTGGCGACGATCGCCGCGGGGCCCATCGCCAACCTCCTGCTGGCCATCGTGCTGTTCGCCGGCGCGAGCTGGATCGGCATGGACGAGCCGGCGGCGCAGTTGGGCACGCCTTCGGCCGGCTCGGTGGCCGAACGTGCCGGCCTGCGCTCTGGCGACAAGGTACTTGCCGTCTCGACCGATGGCATGGACTGGCAGACCGTGCAGTCGATGCCGGAGCTGACCGGCGAGGCGGTCGAGGCGATCGCCGACGGCCGCAAGCTTTACCTGCAGGTCGACGGCAGCGCCGTCGGCAATGGTCGCCGCACGCTGGTGCTGGACACCGACAAGCTGCCTTCGCGCGATATTGATGCGACGACCCCGCGGCAACTCGGCCTGAGCCTGTACGGCGAGCCGGTCATCAGCCGCATCATCGTCGGCGGCGCCGGCGACCGGGCCGGCCTGCAGGCCGACGACCGTGTGCTGGCTGTCGACGGCGTGTCGATCGCGGATGGGGCGCAGCTGCGCGAACGCATCCGCGTCGCGGTCGATGGCGCGCAAGGGCGTCCGATGCATTGGCGCATCGAGCGCACGGGCCAGACGCAGGAGATCGATGTGCAGCCGGGTGTCGTTGACGAGGCCGGCACGAAGATCGGCCGGCTGGAGATCCTGATCGGCGGCACGCCGCAGATGGTCCATGTGAGCCGCGGCTTGGTCGACGGCGTCGTGCGTGGCGCCCAGCGCACCTGGGACACCTCCTGGATGACGCTGAAGATGTTCGGCCGGATGATCGTCGGCGAGGCTTCGCTGAAGAACCTCAGCGGGCCGCTGTCGATCGCCGACTACGCAGGCCAGTCGGCACGGCTTGGTATCGCTTCGTTTCTGAGTTTTCTCGCCTTCGTAAGTGTGAGCCTCGGCGTGTTCAACCTGCTGCCGTTGCCGATGCTCGATGGCGGACACCTGATGTATTATCTTTTCGAGGGTCTGACCGGCCGCCCGCTTTCAGACTGGTGGCAACAGCAACTCCAGCGCGCCGGCGCGCTGATCCTGGTGCTGATGATGGTTCTCGCCCTTTCCAACGACGTCGTCGCCCGCCTGCCGGGCCTGCATTGATCCCCCGCATGTCCTTATCGAACAAGAAGACTGGAGCGCGCCTGCGCCCCTCGCTGATGACTTTGGCCCCGATCGCGATCGTGGCCTCCATGCAGTCGGGCGCCGCCTGGGCCGTGGACCCATTCGTCATCAAGGACATCCGCGTCGACGGCCTGCAGCGTACCGACCCCGGTACGGTCTTCGCCTCGCTGCCCTTCCGCATCGGCGATACCTACACCGACGACAAGAGCGCGGCCGCGCTGCGCGCGCTGTTCGCCACCGGCCTGTTCAAGAACCTGCGCATCGACATCGATGGCGATTCGGTCGTCGTCGTCATCGAGGAGCGGCCGATCATCGCGAACGTCTCCTTCGTCGGCCTGAAGGAATTCGACACCGAGGCGCTGACCAAGTCGCTGAAAGACGTCGGCATCGGCGAAGGCAAGCCCTTCGACAAGGCCCTTGCCGACCGCGCCGAGCAGGAACTCAAGCGCCAGTACCTGACGCGCAGCCTCTACGGTGCCGAGGTCACGACGACGATCACGCCGCTGGAGCGCAACCGCGTGAACGTGAGCTTCAACGTGACCGAAGGCGAGCCAGCCAAGATCGCCGAGATCCATATCACCGGCAACAAGGTGTTCTCCGAGAGCACGCTGCTGGGCCTGCTGGAGCAGACGAGCAGCGGCTGGCTGACCTGGTACACAAAGACCGACCGCTACTCGCGCGCCAAGCTCAATGCCGACCTGGAGACGATCCGCTCCTACTACCTGAACCGCGGCTACCTCGAGTTTGCCGTCACCTCCACGCAGGTGACGATCTCGCCGGACAAGCAGAGCATCAACATCGCGGTCACGGTCAGCGAAGGCCAGCCCTACACGGTGACCGGCATCAAGCTCGAGGGCGAGTACTTCGGCCGCGAGGAAGACTTCAAGCACCTGATCAAGCTGAAGCCGGGTGAGGCCTATCAGGGCGAGGCGGTGGCGCAGACGACGCGCGGCTTCTCCGACCTGTTCGGTACCTTCGGCTATGCCTTTGCCCGTGTGGACAGCCGCACCGACATCAACCGCGAGAAGGGCACCGTGGACGTGACCTTCACGTCCGAGCCGCAGCGCCGCGTCTACGTGCGCAAGGTGATCGTCTCCGGCAACACGCGCACGCGGGACGAAGTCATCCGCCGCGAGTTCCGCCAGTTCGAATCGGCCTGGTACGACGGCCAGCGGATCAAGAACTCGCGCGACCGGGTCGAGCGCCTTGGCTATTTCAAGGACGTGACCGTCGACACCCAGGAAGTGCCCGGTGCGCAGGACCAGGTGGACGTGATCCTGACGGTCACCGAGCGACCCACCGGCAACATCAGCGTTGGCGCTGGCTATTCGAGCCAGCAGAAGCTCTCACTGACCGGCTCGATCCGCCAGGACAATGTGTTCGGCTCCGGAAACTACCTGGGCATCGACCTGAACACCGCCTACACCGGCCGTTCGGCGGTGATCTCGACGGTGGACCCGTACTTCACCGTCGATGGCGTCTCGCGCGCGGTGGACGTCTTCTACCGCACGACCAAGCCCTACAACACGCTGGGTGAACAGTACGAGCTGATCAGCCATGGCGGCTCGGTGCGCTTCGGCGTGCCGTTCTCGGAACTGGACACGGTGTTCTTCGGCATCGGCTACGAGCGTACGAACATCTCGACCAACGCCGGCCTGCCGAACACCTACCTGATCTACATCAACGAGATCGGTCAGAACAGCATCTCGATCCCGCTGACCATCGGCTGGCAGCGCGACAGCCGCGACAGCGTGCTGGCCCCCCAGAAGGGCAAGTACCAGCGCGTCAACCTCGAGCTGAGTCCCGGTGGCCAGGCCCAGTACGCCCGCGTCAACCTGCAGTACCAGCAGTACTTCGACATCACGCGCAAGATCAGCCTGGGGTTGAACAGCGAACTGGGTTGGGGTGTTGGTCTGAACGGCCGCCCGTATCCGATCTTCAAGAACTTCTACGGCGGCGGCCTCGGTTCGGTCCGTGTGTTCGAGGCCGGCACGCTGGGCACGCCGGACGTCACCGGCTCCTATGTCGGTGGCAATCGGCGCTTCAACCTGAACGCCGAGCTCTACCTGCCGGTGCCCGGCAGCGGCAATGACAAGACTTTCCGCCTGTTCGGTTTCATGGACGCTGGTGGCGTCTGGAACGAAGAGACGAAGCTGAACTGGAACGTGCTGACCGGCCAGAACCCGAACATGATCCGTGCCTCGGCCGGTATCGGCCTGTCCTGGACATCGCCGATGGGGCCCCTGCGCCTGTCCTACGGCACGCCGATTCGCAAGGATCCGCGCGATAGAATCGAAAAATTCCAATTCCAGATCGGGACTGCATTCTGATGATGAGCAAGCTGTTGAAGTCGATGGCCCTGGTGGCCGTGATGAGCATGTCGGCGCTGACGGCGCAGGCACAGGACGGCCCGCTGAAGATTGGTTACGTCAACAGCGAGCGGGTCCTGCGCGAAGCCAATTTGGCCAAGGCTGCCCAACTGAAGCTCGAGACCGAGTTCGGCAAGCGCGACAAGGATCTGAAGGATCTGGAAGCCAAGCTGCGCACGGCGGCCGACAAGCTGGAAAAGGACGCGCCGACTCTGGCCGAGGCCGAGAAGGGTCGCCGCCAGCGCGACTTGGTCGAGCAGGATCGTGATCTGCAGCGCAAGCGTCGCGAATTTCAGGAAGACCTGAACCAGCGCAAGCAGGAAGAGCTGTCCGGCGTCGTCGAGCGCGCCAACAAGGTCATCAAGCAGATCTTCGACAACGAGAAGTACGACCTGATCCTGCAGGATGCGATCCACTTCAGCGCCCGCGTGGACATCACCAAGAAGGTGATCGACGCGCTGAACGCACAGAAGTAATCCGTGATGTCTCAGCCAGTCTCACTGGCCGAAGTAATCGCCGCCTTGGGCGGCGATCTTCTTGGTGATGCCGAAATCCGCATCGGCCGGATCGGGCCGCTGGCCGAAGCCGATGCGCAGACGCTGAGCTTCCTGTCCAACCCGCGCTACCAGTCGCAACTGGCCACTAGCGGTGCTGCCTGTGTGATCGTTGCTCCGGCCTTCGCCGAGACGGCAGCCGCGCGCGGCGCGGCGATCGTCACGCCGGACCCCTACCTGTACTTCGCCCGCCTCACGCAATGGTGGGCGGCGCGGGTGCGGCCGCAGGCGGCAGCGCGCATCCACCCGGCGGCGGTGATCGATCCGGCCGCGGTGATCGGCGAGGGCGTGGACATCGGCCCGCTGGCCGTCATCGAGGCTGGTGCCCGCATCGGCGACGGCGCGCGCATCGGCGCCCACTGCGTCGTCGAGCGCAATGCCTCGGTCGGTGCCGGCACGCGCCTGGCGCCGCGCGTCACCCTGGGCTTCGATTGCCGCATCGGCGAGCGCTGCATCGTGCACAGCGGTGTCGTCATCGGTGCCGACGGCTTCGGCTTCGCGCCCGACAGGGGCACGTGGGTGAAGATCGAGCAGCTCGGCGCCGTGGCGATCGGCAATGACGTCGAGATCGGCGCCAACACCTGCATCGACCGCGGCGCGCTGGACGACACGGTGATCGAGGATGGCGTCAAGCTCGACAACCAGATCCAGATCGGCCACAACGTGCGCATCGGCGCACACACGGCGATGGCCGGCTGCTCGGCAATCGCCGGCAGCACGACGATCGGCAAGCACTGCACGATCGGCGGCGCGGCGATGATCATCGGCCACCTGACCTTGGCCGACCACGTGCACATCTCGATGGGCACGGCGATCACGCGCAGCATCGCCAAGCCGGGCCAGTACAGCGGCGTGTTCCCGTTCGACGACAACGCCAGCTGGGAGAAGAACGCGGCCACGCTGCGTCAGTTGCACGGCCTGCGCGAACGCATTCGCGCCTTAGAGAAGAATCGATAGAGAAGACACGACATGGATATCCACGACATCCTCAAGAGGCTCCCGCATCGCTATCCGATCCTGCTGGTGGATCGGGTGCTGGAAGTGGAGAAGGGCAAGCGCATCCGCGCGCTGAAGAACGTGTCCATCAACGAGCCGCATTTCAACGGTCATTTCCCGCATCGCCCGGTGATGCCCGGCGTGCTGATCCTCGAAGCGCTGGCGCAGGCCGCGACCTTGCTGGCCCTGTACAGCACCGACGACCTGGTGCTGGACGAGAGCACCGTCGTCTACTTCGCCGGCATCGACAACGCGCGCTTCAAGCGCCCGGTCGAGCCCGGCGATGCGCTGTTCCTCGACGTGACACTGGACCGCGCCAAGGCCGGCATCTACAAGTTCGGCGCCAGGGCACTGGTGGGCGAGCAGCTCGCCGCCGAGGCCGAGCTGATGTGCACAATGCGGCGTCTCAAGCCCTGAACATGACCGGCAATATCCACCCGACCGCGATCGTCGACGCCGGCGCGCAGTTGCACCCCTCGGTGACGGTGGGGGCCTACAGCCTGATCGGCCCGCACGTGAAAATCGGCGCCGGCACCCGGGTCGGCCCGCACTGCGTGATCGAAGGCCACACGACGATCGGCGAGAGCAACAGGTTCTACCAGTTCGGCTCTATCGGTGCCGACAACCAGGACATGAAATACGCCGGCGAGCCGACCGAGCTCGTCATCGGCGACCGCAACGTGATCCGCGAGTTCTGCACGCTCAATATCGGCACCGTACAGGACAAGGCCGTGACCACGATCGGCAGCGACAACTGGATCATGGCCTACGTCCACGTGGCTCATGACAGCGTGATCGGCAACCACAACGTGCTGGCCAATGGCGTGACGCTGGCAGGCCACGTGGAGATCGGCGACTGGGTCACTATCGGCGGCCTGAGCGGCATCCTGCAGCGCATGCGCATCGGCTCGCAGGCGATGATCGGCTTCCAGGCGCATGTCGCGATGGACGTGCCGCCGTTCATGACGGTCGACGGCAACCCGCTGGCGGCGCGCGCCGTCAACCTGATCGGCCTGAAGCGTCGCAACTTCAGCGACGAGCGCATTGCGTCGATCCGGCAAATCTACAAGCTTCTGTATCGCCAAGGCCTGACGCTGGACGAGGCGACCCAGCAGATCGAAGCGCTGGGCGGCGAGGACGCGCTTGTCATGCGCGATTTCCTGGCTACTGCTAAGCGAGGCATCGTCCGCTGATGAAGCTCGGGCTCGTCGCCGGGGAAGCGTCCGGCGATCTGCTTGGCGGATTGCTGCTGGCGGGTCTGCGTGCGCGCTGGCCCGACCTTCAAAGCCACGGCATCGGCGGCCCGAAGATGATCGCGCAAAGTTTCCAGACCTGGTGGCCGCACAGCAAGCTGTCGATCTTCGGCTATGTGGACGCACTGCTGAACATCCGCGAATTGCTGTCCATCCGCAAGCAGCTGGGCGATCGACTGCTGGCCGAGCGCCCAGCGGCCTTCATCGGCATCGACGCGCCCGATTTCAACTTCGGCCTGGAAGAACGCCTGAAGCAGCAGGGCATCAAGACGATCCATTTCGTCTGCCCCTCGATCTGGGCCTGGCGCGCCGAGCGCGTGGAGAAGATCAAGCGCTCGGCCGACCACGTGCTGTGCCTGTTCCCCTTCGAGCCCGAGCTGCTGCATGCGCATGGCATCGGCGCAAGCTACGTCGGGCACCCACTGGCGGATGCGATCCCGCTGGAGCCGCCACGCGCCGCGGCCCGGGCGGCGATCGGCCTGGCCGAGCAGGACACCGTCGTTGCACTGCTGCCCGGCAGCCGCCGCAGCGAGATCAAGTACATCGCGCCGCCGATGCTCGGCGCTGCGCTGCTGATGCAGCAGGCGCGGCCCGGCCTGCGCTTCGTGATGCCGGTGGCACCCGGCTTGCGCGAGATGCTGGCGCCGCTACTGCCCGCGGGCTTGAACCTGACGCTGCTGGACGGCCGCTCCCACGAGGCGCTGGCCGCCTGCGACGTGGCGCTGGTCGCCAGCGGCACGGCCACGCTGGAGGCCGCGCTGTTCAAGCGGCCGATGGTGATCGCCTACAAGGTCAACGCGCTGAACTGGTGGCGGATGAAGGGCAAGAACTACCAGCCCTGGGTCGGCCTGCCGAACGTGCTGGCGCGCGAGTTCCTCGTGCCGGAGCTGATCCAGGACCGGTGCACGGCCGAGGGCCTGGCCCGCGAGGGCATGGCCTGGCTGGACGATTCGGCGCGCTGCACGGCCGTGCAGTCGCGCTTCGCCGAACAACACGAACTGTTGCGCTGCAATACCGCGCAAAGGGCCAGCGATGCCATCGCGCAAGTCCTCGAAGCCGCCTGAACAGTTGGGCCTGAGCTGGGATGTCATCGGCCTGATGGCCGGCGTGGACGAGGCAGGCCGCGGGCCGCTGGCCGGTCCGGTCGTGGCCGCCGCGGTGATCCTGGACGAGTTGCAGCCGATCAAGGGCCTGGCCGATTCCAAGGTGCTGACCGAGAAGAAGCGCGAGCGCCTGTACGACGAGATCCATGCGAAGGCGCTGTGCTTCTGCATCGCCGAGGCGACGGTCGAGGAGATCGACCGCCTGAACATCCTGCACGCGACGATGCTGGCGATGCGTCGCGCCGTCGAGGGCCTGCGGCTGAGGCCGATGAAGGTGCTGGTGGACGGCAACCGCATCCCGGTTCTGCGCATTCCGGCCGAGGCCATCATTGGCGGCGATGCCAAGGTGCAGTCGATCTCGGCCGCGTCGATCCTCGCCAAGGTCCACCGGGACCGCTGCTGCGTGCAGATGCATGCGACGCTGCCGCACTACGGCTTCGCCGCGCACAAGGGCTATGGCACCGCCGAGCACCTCGCGGCACTGCGTGAGCACGGCCCGTGCGACTGGCACCGCCGCAGTTTCGCGCCGGTGCGTGAGGCTGCGCTGCGATGACGCCGCTGCTGCACATCACGTCCAAGGACAACCCGGTCCTGCAGCGGCTGCGCAAGCTGAGCCAGGACGGCGGCGCCTACCGCAAGCTCGGCTCGATCTGGTTGGAGGGCGACCATCTCGTGCGCGCCTGCCTGCAGCGTGGGTTCCCGGTGACGCAGGCGGTGCTGACCGAGGCCGCCGCGGCCGACCCGGCGCTGCGTGCGCTGGCCGAGGCCGCGCCGCGGATGCTGGTCGTGCCGACGGCGCTGTTCAAGACGATCAGCGGGCTGGAGTCGCCCGCACAGATCGGCTTCGAGGTGCCGCACGATGGGGGGCAGGTCTTGACACCGGGGCTCGATTCGGTCGTGCTCGACCGCCTGCAGGATGCCGGCAACGTCGGCACCATCCTGCGCAGCGCCGCGGCGCTGGGCTTCCGCCAGATCCTGGCGTTGAAGGGCACGGCAGCGCTGTGGTCGCCGAAGGTGCTGCGCGCCGGCATGGGCGCGCACTTCGGGCTGCGGCTGATCGAAGGCCTGGCGCCTGCCGACCTGGATCGGCTTGGCGTGCCGCTGATCGCGACCAGCTCGCATGCCGATGCCCAGATCCACCGCATCGCGCTGCCGCAGCCCTGCGCCTGGGTGATGGGCCACGAGGGGCAGGGCGTCCAGGGCGAGCTGATGCAGCGTTGCGCGCTGACCGTCGGCATTCCGCAGCCGGGCGGCGAGGAATCGCTGAACGTCGGTGCGGCCGCGGCGATCTGCCTGTACGAGAGTGCGCGCCAGCGCGCTAGCGAGTGATCCCCCGAAGTCAAGGAACTGTTACTTCCTGGTTTCCGCCGACGTGCGGATGACGGTAAGCACGAATTTGCTGACCATCACCTGACCGGCCCGCGCGCTCATATCGATGCGCCTCTGGTCCCCGCCGGTGTCGAGGAGTTGCCCATGGTTACCAAGATCGATGTCGCCGCTCGCAGCGCCACGCTGCGCCTGGTCCCCAGCGCCGAGGGGCCCGTTCTGCGCGCCTCGATGCCTCCCGACTCCGGCCGCGCCGATTTCGGCAAGGTCAGCGCCCATGCCTTCGACCTGATCTCGAAGCTGACCGGCCATCCCTGCCTGTCCGGGCGTTTCCGCTTCGAGTTCGAGGACATGTTCGTCAACCGGGCGATGGCCGTCGACCTGGTCGCGGACAAGCTGGTCACCGGCTGAGACCGGAGACCGCGCGATGCGCCCCGCCGTCGGGCTGCTCTACAACCCGAGCACGCCGGCGCTGCTCGCTCACGCGCCGGCGCTGGTCGAGCACCTGTCGGCGATGCCCGACCGCATGTGGTTCGACTTCGGCGACGAGCCGGTGGCTCGTCGCTTCCGCCATGCGCAGGGCGCCATTGCCGAACTCGCCGGCCATGCGCGCGGGCGCAGCCTGGCCGGCCACGGCCTGGGCCTGTCGCTGCCCAGCGCGATGCCGCTGGACGAGGCGATGCTCGGCGCCGTCGTCACAGTGGCCGAAGGCCTGCGCGGCTTCGCGTGGTACAGCGAGCACCTGAGCGTGTTCGTCACGCCGGGCGGCGCCGCTGTGCCGAATGCGCAGGCAGGCCTGGGGCTGCCGGTCGTCTATGGCGACGAGAGCTTCGAACTGCTGTGCCCGAAGCTTCGCCGCTTGAATGAAGCCTTGGGCTGCCGCGTGCTGCTGGAGAACCCGGCGCAGTTCTCGCCGCTGACTGACCTCGATTGCAGCGAGCCCGAGTTCCTGAACCGGCTGTACCGAGCCGGCGTGTCGGGCACGCTGCTGGACCTGCACAACCTGTATGTCTGCCAGCGCAACGGCGTGACCGACCCGCTGGCCTATCTGGAGGCGCTGGACCTGGACAGCGTCGAGGAGGTCCACCTGGCCGGCGGCGACGAGTTCGGCGGCTTCTACATGGACAGCCACGCCACCATCACGCCGCCGGCCGTGTGGGAGCTGGCACACGAGTTCCTGCCGCGCTGCCGCCGGCTGCGGGCGATCACGCTGGAGTACCAGGAGTCCTACTTCGAGCAGATCGGCCTGCAGGCGCTTTCTCGCGAGCTGGAGTTGATGC
>Ga0247779_1000146_pt1 | contig 55374 bp, 53 predicted proteins | sample UWRJL221509R5_FD_179925 | JGI IMG/M metagenome (GOLD analysis project Ga0247779, IMG submission 179925) | Plant litter microbial communities from Arlington Agricultural Research Station in Wisconsin, United States - UWRJ-L221-509R-5 | ecosystem: Environmental > Terrestrial > Plant litter >... | reverse complement strand
CTAGTTGACTAAAGTGCATAGACTACTGATATGCCCTATGATCGTCGAACCTGCCCGTTTTGACGGATGGGCGCTAATATTCATAAGAATATTATCAGCGCTTTTAACACGTGGAAACTATAAATAAACCACAATGTAAGTATTACAAATATTCAATGGGACAGAGTTGTAACGTGATACTCTGTGATAGCAATCGTAGATGATATTAATTCTTATTGACCTTATTGATCGTACTATGCACCATGATAGTTCAATTGCTTGGTCCGTGCGTGCGGACATCGCGGACATCTACTAACGGAGGCATTATCAATCAGAGTAGAGCTACATCAGTGTCAGGTTCACACTCTTTGCATTGTCTTTGCGAACAACATCATGTCCACAGTCTTTTTTCTACTTTGAATATATTGGTATTTTGCTTTTGACTTCGGAGGTATAGTATATACCAGTATGGCCGAACAAGGCATAAGTTTTTCCTCAATGGGCGTCTAAACGCGCAAATTATACTTATTGGAACGAAATAGTAGGCGTTACGTGAGCTGGACCGTCGAGATACAAAAATAGGATTGGTGAGCCCCTTGTTTGATCTCTGGAAAGATGATACCTTGACCTATTTCCCACACCTTCTTCCCGTATAGCCATCTGATTCGTAGTTCTTGAACTTTCTCAGAGCAGCTGCGTCCCGGATTCAATTGCCTGTGACGCCGTAGCTTTTACTGTTGTATCAGCATGATCCAGACTGTTCCAGGTCGCGCGTTCAAGATGTGATGCTATAGGGTTGTGGCATTCCTCAGCTTGTGCAGCTTGTGACACTCACAGAACTATATGTGATGCAAGTATGCTCCCAATTGTTAGACTGAGCTACAGATACGTGGAGCACCCATGGTGCTATGGCATCATGTGAGAAGTATTTGTCAGCTAGACCAGTATGCTACAGAGTCGTCGGGAATAGCTGAACGTAGGGATCGAAAAAGAAACGACGTGAATGTCCGGGAAGCACTCCCGTGCGCAAAGGTGATTAGACAGTCGTGACGACGGATAACAATAAATTTGACATGAGAGAACGTGAGCTTATAGCAGGAAAACGAGTAGTGAAGAATAGAGGAACAAATAAATGCGTAACAAGTTCAGGACGGAGGGTAAGAAAAATATGTTAATTAAAGGTAATGGATAATGACTGTGAGGATTTAAAATAGAGTACAGAGAAGAAAGCTAGAAAATAGGAAAAGAAATGGCACAGATCGATGTGCCAGCAACACACTGCATCGAGAAGGGGATAATTATAACACACAACAAAAAGAAGACCATATGCATAACAAGACCGGGAGAAGAATCATGTTCAAATAGTATCAAACTAGTGCAGCGGACTGGAGATATCCTCTGAAAATAGAGTCACGAACTAGAGGAATTGATAGATCAGTATGATATGATTCGTGCGAGAGGACCGGAACAAACCGTTGCCAATGATACGCTGAGTAGCCTTTGTGTCCTTTAGGTACAAGGTCAGAGGAGAAACAAGAACGAAAATGGATAGGTACTTACTACAACACTAGTGAAATGGGTATATAGCACGCGCCGATTCTCATTATTGCGCCTATGTACCTGGAGGAAATGTGCGCGGAAATATTGAACGACAGTTTCATAGTCGTTCGACCGTTCGCCAAAAGAGGTGATACTAGAACAGAAACGGATGATCAGCAGCAACAGAGTCATTAGTAATACAACCTTACTATTTTCGAACTTTTAGGCCTCTATCCAGTTTGGACCTCAGTAGGTCGGTCTTGTCTATAGATAACCGTGAGATGATCAACCGACTACAGGAGACAGTGACGTACTAAGGAAAAGGACAAGGTGGACACTTTTCAGGAGTGCGTTCGAACACACTTGGGTGAATAATTGTAACGAATCATCAATGCGGTTCACTCGAGGGTCTTCTTCCAGGTACTATAAGGATTGTTAGGTCAAGTTAAAGGTGAATGGAGAACGGCCTTACCTGATCGAACGCACTAACAGGTGCAACAAAAATGATTGCATTCGCATCATCAAAGTATGGGACCCACGAGTGTCGTTGGCCTCGGGCACCGCCCACGTCGAAAAGATGCCAGGTAACTAATTTTCCATGGATATTGACGTCAAATATATGCTCCGCTACTCCCATTGTTTGGATTCGAGCATGTAGAATATCGTCTTTGCCAAAGTAGGTCATTATATGCGGATATATGCGATCAACAAGCTTACCGGTCGTTGGTACATAATCAGGCGATGCCACACGGGATATATGTCTCAAAAAGCTGCCGAGAATGTCAATAGAGATAGATGGAGACAACCTTGGGAGAAAGACATACAATTCAGACCACTCGTCCAACTTGAGTCGTCTTTTAGCAATCATGCCTTTGACAGTTGGATGGCTCCAGAGTTCGTGAATATCGTCTTCACAAGCCTCGAGTAGTCGTCCGACTTCTTGTACCAGAGGGTCAATGGGAGCTTCATGGGATTCGCGCGGTCTCTTTTCGTTTGACGTTGACGGCCGTTTCGACTTCATCTTGCCCAGTGCATTTTCAATGGTGCGCGCCTGCCATCCGCTTCGTACGTAAACTCCGCCCTTGCCAGAACCTGAAACAGTGATACCGCCACTAAGACGGTCGGCAAGTTGTGACTCAGTAGCTACTAGAGGTGACAGTCTCCTTCGCAGATTTGCGATCTGCATGGCGCTGGGATCGCGGGAAGAGGCAGAATGACTTGTAGAGGCCGCAGCATCGGAATATCCAATTGATCCTGGAGAGCCGTTTATTCCGTTCACAGGATCCATCAGGGAAGTAGAAGGAGATGGTTGATCGACTATGCCATTACCCTTTATCTTTGACGTAGAAATGGAGGCAATATCTGGAGTCGAGGCATCGTTGTCATCGTCCAGTACGTCGTCCCACTGCTCTAAAGTGCTGAGTATCTGCTTGAGAGAATGCACTACGTTGAAGTAGATGACATTAGTCCATGATGTACGCTCTTGATCTAGCGAGCTAGGCTTGTACATGAGCTGAAATTGTTTCTGCAGGGTCGATTTGCCACTCTCAGCTTGGCCAAGGAGAAGTAGCTGTTAGATAAGCGCTGGAGATGAATATATGCGCATGTAAACCAAGTAGGTGCATACCTTGACATCACCCTTTTTCTTTTTCATCCTCTCGCGCTCCTCCCGTAAATCTTCATCTATCTGCTCTGATATTCGCTTAGCTTCTGCTTCCGCTTCGAGACGAACAGCGCGTTCGGATTCAGTCTCTGAAGAAGGAGGCTTCATGGCTGCAGATATTGGGTCATCCTGGCTGTATAAGGACGGGGAGCGCATTGGTGACAGTAGGAGGTGAAGAGAGGGATGATGGTCGTGAGGAAAGGAGAAGTAAACACCCCGATTGCAGGGGCCACTATTAGCGATGCGGCATCCGGGTACATCACCGAGGTGACACTGCTTCTCGGTCACAAAATATGATCCTTGTCACAAGTGCCAAATTTGGACCAAAATGGTACACTCTCTCCATCATCTTGAATGTGCTCATTGACTGACAGGCATTTATGAACAGTCTGTTACTCTTCACACTAACCACGGTGACCTCAAAGTAAGGAAACTGCTCCATTTTGCTGCGCTTATTGACCTTCTGCTTTAGATTGAATTGTTCTGTGAGGCGACTCCAAAAGCCGCTGAAGTTCGTACTTCCATCAAATTCCTGAAGTCCCGTCGCACTAAATGCCGCTCGTCAGAATTTTCTCGCGCTTTGTGCTTCAGGGTACTTCAATGGATGCATATTTCACCGTAATATCCGAGGTTTCATAGTTCAGACCGGGGACCCAACGGGAACTGGCAAAGGTGGTCAAAGCATCTGGGGGGCACCATTTGCCGACGAGATCAGGTCCACGCTCAAAGTCTGTTATCTTTTCTTGGATCTTCTTCCAAGTTCTGATCCGTTTTACTGCACAGTTCAATGCTAGAGGCATAGTTGCCATGGCCAACGCGGGAAACGACACTGACTCCAATAAATCGCAGTTCTTTATTACATACGCCAAGCAACCGCATCTGGATGGAAAACATACCATTTTTGGTAAAGTCATCGACGGCGCTGACTCGACGCTTGACTCTATTGAACGGGTTCCGGTAAATAATAAAAATAGGCCACTGAACGAAATCAAACTTACTGGGGTGAGCACATTCTTAAATTCAAAAGTCAGTTGTGCGATCTTATCCGTTATGTTTTAAGGTGACAATTCACTCTAATCCAATCGCCGACGCTGAGCTAGTCGGCAGGAAGTAACGGTAACAGGATAAATGACACCTTAGTCGACATGAAAACCACCACTATATGCCGCGACAGGTTCTCGACTCCAATGGAAGACCGAGAATTCGTGCAAGGCTGTACTCAGTTAAAGAATCTTTCATCTGGGATCCTAAATGCCAATGTACACTCTCCCACTTGCCTTGCGATATACAATTAGAAAGATGCCTAGTTTTGTCGATGTGTTTTTTGCGATGTCCATATACAGGTTACAATGTTTTAATTAAATGTACAGACAATGGTCAGCGTTTGATAAAGCCCACAAGCTCTTTTTGCAGTTCTTTCTGCCTTCGGGCTTTTTCTAGGTCTTCAACGCTGCGTAGATCATATACGATATCGCGTGTTTTGCCAAAGTAAACCTAAGTAGACGTGAATTCCGTGTTTCCGTGAGCTGGGAAAGAACCCACTTCTTGCAGTAAATTCCTCATTTTAATTTCCATCTCCTCAATCATTCTACCAATGTTATTGATGTGTGATCCAGTGTCGTTCAGAGGCCAATCTTGTTCTGACTGTTGAATAGTAAGCAACCATCTAAAATAATATGACATAAACTTGCCTGACGAGTCATGCTCCCACTTAAACTGACCTCCCCATCTCGTTTCCAATTATCTGGCTTCTTGTCCGTCTGGGATTTAGCGTCATTCTCCGAACCTCTTCGGGTGACAAGGTGCAACATCACAGTAGAGGTTAGTTTGTAATGAGCTTGCCTGCCCCGTTCTACCGTTTCGAACACATGTATGGAATCCCAGGAACCTGATGGTTCATAAGGGGAAGTGGGTGACATTGCTGTTGGAGTAAGGCAGGTGATAAATTCTTCGGTTCATAGAAGAAGCGCCAAGTCACTAACTTTTCTTCAGAACTACGACCCCTGCAAAGCTTCCTCCTCCGCTCGCATCTTCTGGGTCCCATAAATAGACTGATGATACACCTCCTTCATAGTACATTTCTCGATATGTGTCGAAAGCTTCGTTTGCCTGAATTTCGAGCTTTCGCATCTTTGAAGACGGTACAGCGCCATCGTCAATAGGTGGGTCATATTCGTTGGACCACGGTGACCTGAACAGCAGAGCGTATGAGGAAATGGAATATGATAGGTTACAGATCTGACATGACTGATTCACCTGTAACTTTCTCCATCTCGATTATAGTCACAGGCGAGATATTCTCGTCCGGTGGCGCGGTCTACCATAACCTGGAGTGGCTGATCGACGCTCTGCAGGAATTCATCTGCATCTTCCGGGCATATTTCAACGAGAGCGGACACATTCTCCTCCGTCTTTGTAGGCGGAAGACGCCGCATCAGGTCTAGCATCGAGTCTATCACATCGGCCATGGTGAGATAAATCCAAGGGTGCACAAAAGATGGTTGGGATTTTGCGAATTAATGAACGCCTATGAACGCGCAGTGAAGGATGCTGTAACGACGCACTGCGTCCTAATCAGGATTCAGGATGCAGACAATCCGGCATAGTATTCCCACGATCACCGGTAGCCCCTATCCGGGAAAGCCTTTGGCGCTTAGATAATGACTCAACTTGCTTAGAACCTGCATAGTTCCTTCCGACTTTTCTACTTTCCATGGAGATGTAAAATCCGGACTTTACCCTCGTGAGCCTACTCATGCAGATTTATATCACCAAAGATACCTATTTATGCACTTTACCAAGGGTACAAAGCTAACGCCTTTTTGGTCAACGCTGCATCAAGATTCAAAGGTGAATTGGTGCCTCGTAAGTATGAAAAGGGACGCATATATTTACTCATCTTCTCAGGTATGTTGTCTTGTAGAAGAAATATCTACCCCGACCTTCATATGTTATCTGCCGCAGAACTTACTCGGGATTAGAACCTTCACGGTCCTTTCTTTTCGGCTTCCAGTTTTCCATAGAGAAGTACATCCAAATCCCACAAGATTTACTCGTGTAACTCCACATACTATGGTTCTTATACTCTCCAACGAAGGTACAAATCAAGTGCCTCTGGTTTGGTGCTGCACTCGTCTCGTAAGTGTGATAGAATGCGCATATAATCATCTTTTCGGTCATCTCCGTTCTTCAGGAAAACCTTACCCTATAACCTGGTTTCGTGTCTCTATCCGGAGTTGCTTATCCTATGGTGAGCTTGAATGTATGCTGTTTGTCTTATACGTTATATTTACCTGATTAATAGTTCGCGGTTCCGCATAGACATCGGAAGCCTCGATATACATAATTCTGGACTGTATGACCGGTCCCGTTTTCAAAAAGTACCTTTCTTTAAACGTTTTTCACCACGTTTATGATGCATTTAGTCAGAATTAGGGACCTTTTATGTTACGACACTGATATATACAGGCTGGGTGACCATAACATTTCGGCAAAGTTCACTTCAGAGGACATTTGTTGAGTGCACCCTCATGTGAGTGCATATATGCGCAAATTTGGCTACCTCATTGACGTTGCTAGTACTTCCACGTTGTCGAAAACCCTATCTGGTCTTCTCACTCATTCGATTTGGTCACTTTCATCACGACTACGGATGATAGTAGCCTCTTTTCTTGTGCCTACTAGTGACCCGAGTTCACTTCTTCGGCGGTGAGGTAAATTGATCTTTTATCACAGCTTGCTCAAATCACTAGTTCCTGACCCTCTTTCGCTGGTTTAGGATGGAATCGTATAACCTTTCTGTTGTATTTCTTGTGCCTATTACTTCTCTTTTTCGACGGTCAGATCGGTTACCCAAATTTGAAATTCGCCTCAATCCTGACCTTCTTTTGTCGATTTAGGGTACCTTTGGGTATGCATGGCCTTTATAACACTTCTTTTCACAAGAATTAAGACAAACTCATCGATAATAAAAATAGTGAGCTGTAAGCAATAGCATTACCGGTCTTGCTTGCGTGCATAAAGCACAGGTCGACTTTGGGGTTACACGTAACACTAACATGGGGGTTTGGAAATTCACTGGCTGCCACCGCCACGTTGAGAGCGTCAATCCAGGAAGCTGGGTGTCCTTCAACGCCCTCCTGATCTATTTTACTTATTTTAGGGTTTTCCCCTCAATTGGCGGTTGCGAAATGTTACCGAATAACCGAACATTTCTTCACCAGGATTATTCAGACATATTTTTCTGTCCCCAAACTGTCCTTGCGTGCGTCATGTCAAACAGGTCTGTTAACGCCAATTTTCTGTTTTGCATACTCATCGCCTGCTCTATTCATTGACAGGAACTGGAACACATTTTGGAACCCCGTCTGAGGTGAGTACAAGCCTGTATATATAGGGTACACCATATTTTCACGAAACCTTCTGAAAGAGATATCAAGTCTTCTTAGTTCCGTCGTCATCATCATTTTCAACAGGGACTTTTCTACAGAGTCGCTGACACACGTTTTGTGAATACAGTGGCTTTGTAGTTCATTCCTTGGGAAGCTTGCCAAAAGTCGGCAGGCTTTTCGGCCTTTGTGAGTTTATAACAAAATACATCCAGCAACCCTCATACAACTATGCTGCACATCGACTACTACTATCACCTAAATTGCGACCGCTTCAGCATACTGAAGTTTTTATCGGTCTGATCGGCAGGGTTTGCAATCAGAATTGCAGTATCCCTCAAACTCGAGTACCCATCAGTACACCATATCCTAAAAAGGATGTGGCTGGTACCAATTATCTCAGGCATGGGCGCTTAAAGCAAATCCCACCGGAATTACTTCGACTCGCATCGTTATGAAAACGTAATATATATGAGACCATCCCCCAGTGGCATATTAAGATTCAAGAATTACTTGAGAGTGGTGCACGACGCACATATGATAGTTCTAGGAATAGTTTCTTGTGCGGCTCAAGTGTGGGTCCGAACAAAAGTTCACTACGCACATTCCTACACCCTAGGATAGCGCTTGACTCCGCAAAGGATGAGTTCTCAACGAAGGACGTGTCCAATCAGCCTAGGTTTGATTCAGTGGGCTTCCGTGCATGCTGTTCACCAACCTTTGGTAATTATATGCGCCAGTGCGTCTTAGTACTATATATACTACTTAAGGCCGGTAGGCTGGTTCAGTCGCCTTCCTCCACCTATTCTTGTCTTTTCTTAAAATCTGGAGAAATATGTATCCTTTGGATGCATCGCTCGGAACGGAATGTTTTCAGTGTCCAGTGAAAAAAAAATTTCTTGCCAACAAGTCAGTCGGAACAAAAGTGATGCCTCGTACCCGGATTGAACGAGTGACCTTCTCATATCAGTCACGTGACATCCTTGATCACGTGCCTACAAGTGAGACGCGCTACCACTACGCCAACGAGGCTTATTTTGCTATATTTTACGGTATAATTCGATAGTAGGAAAAAAAAATGCATCTTAATGGGCATTTAGACTCTTGGCTCTTTACTTTCATGTCTGATTCAAAACGTAAATCGCAAGGCGACGATAGCAGACGCAAGAAGAAGTATCGATCTGTGAGGATGTTCCAGTGTATACTGTAACCCGCGAACTAGATAGCATATATAGGACGGCACACCGATTTGGGGGAAGCGACATGTTGAAGGACCCGGCGTTTGGGTGAGCTGTGCGTAATCCAAATCTTTCTGCGACATTTCTACTAATAACATTGTAGGCATCAAGGGCAAAGAGAAGCAAACCGTTGGAGAGATCTATGAATTATTTGAAGCCGTCCGTTGCCTCGATAATTTAGATGTCAACCTTTACTGAAATGGTGTATCCAGATAGGATCTGAGCTTTGGCCCGAAGAAAAATCTGAAGATGTAGCTAATAACTCGGACGCTGAGGATGCAGGACTCAGTCTCGAAGATCAAATCGCCAACGAGCTTTCAGCTTTGAAAAAGCCTCGTTCTCAAAAGCCCCAGCAACGCTATAGTGAGACTAAATCAATTCGCCTTTATTGTTGAGGAGATTGATCTCTGTTTAGCAAATTGCCAAACCAATACGCCATGCGGTACGTAACTCACGAAAGCGTTGAAATATTTTTAATCTTCAAGTCAATAGTAATTTTCATATCTTGCAAACCACCTGTGGACCCGGTGGAACTCGTTGTCAAATACATAAAAACCGTTCAAGACACGGGGGTAACGCATACTCGGTATGCCATGTTTAAAAACTTGCAGAATCGATGACTGAGCGGAAAATCAGTCATGTACACCGTCTTGTACCCGTTTCCGGCACTTGTGTTGCCAATCCACCTGAAATCCAATCGTTGTGTCGAAAGGTTTTCAAAGATTACTTTGACAAGCATCAAGGAACAACTTTCAAGGTATCTCTGTATTCTTCTGACGATCCTCGCGAAGATTAACCAAATTTTAGTATAAGATTGAGTTACGGGTTCGGAATCACACAACAATCCCCCGGCCAACTATAATACAGACTGTTGCTCAGTGCGTACCCGAAGGCCACATGGTAGATCTGGAGCACCCGCAGGTATTCTTGTTGGTTGAAGTATTCAAGGTCTGACTTCTTTCGTTTCTGTACAAATCATTTCTGAAGACACATTTTAGAGTATTTGCGGTGTTTCGGTGGTGGAGAATTACTACGACTTGCACAAGTTTAACGTGATGGAAATAGCCAAGCGTAATGACCAACCAACCGAGAGTCGGGTATCTGAAGTCCAAGAAGCAGGCAACGTTGCTTGATTACACTACGAAGATGGTCCAGGTGTTATACACAGTAAAATTCTACAGAAATAAGTGTTCGACAACCATATAAATACCAGAGTGACTAAAAGAAAGAATTTCGTGGCTCGTAGAAAAACTGGTTAGTTGTTTCATAATTGGGTTGGGTATTTGTGTTTGCTGGATAGTAAGGTCTAGAATGTACTTGCGGGTATATGGGGAGAGTGAACTTTCCTCCGTTCACGTTAGTAATATGATCAATATCTTGGCTCGAAGATACTGAGGTGGGTAGGACGCCAAAAGAACCGTTATTTTCTCCGTATGAAACATCTTGTGAATAGTCGATACTGGGTTCCCAGTGGGAATAAAGAAGAGAAGAGTCTGCATCGGATGGAGTCTGGCCGGGGTACTTGTCAGTCGTAGTAAGAAAACTGAGCAAGTTGGAGTCTCACAGAAGATGGTTCCGAAAATCCCACGGGACTCAGCGAAGGGGTCGGTGACCTCCGAAGAGGCATAGGAAGAAACTTGTAGTACACTGAAATACTACGGCCCTGAGCAATGGAGTTCGAAGAATCGGCCATGAATTGTTGCAAATTCTGAACAATGGTGTACTGACTAACGTCTGCAAAATCATACCTATAAGCAAAACGAACAGGGTTGCTCAATGAAAGTAATTACCTTGACTAGAACATAATTTTCCCCAGAAATTAGGAACTATCTCTGATGAGTACATCCATCCAGGCATTTGCGTAGCTGATGACACACACTTCAGCGTCACTGTTTCCGTATGTACAGCTGAGCTAAAACCATGTGCAAAGATATTGAAAGTTGATTGAGGCAACAAAGTATACGGAGAGAAGAGCTGCACTGATCCATTCAAAAATGGAAGAATGGCAGACGATGTTTGAGCAAGGTAAGGAGAACCATTAGATGGCGGGCTTACAGAAGGCGCAAACTGTATAGTTTGTGCACCACTCTGTTCGGACTCGGAAAGGTCTACTGAGGGTATGGGTGTAGGCCATAACTCGCCCTGCAATAGAATCCTCACAAAGATGGAAACATCGTTTTCGAATGGGGAAGTGGGGCATCTTCTCGATCCAGGGGGAGGGGAAGGCGAATTATTAGGACTGCAGTCAGAGTTCGTGGATGCTGGCTCAGGGGTACATCTATGAGAAATGAGCTGAAGTACTATCGAGAATATTAATGTTAAGATCTTCTGTTGAGAGAGGGTTGCACAAGTACTCACTTTTCTCCTTCTTGCAGGTGTCGCGTAATTGCTGGAGTCGACTGCCAACTTGCTTCGGTGTCCTTGTTTTTCCAGTCGTCTGAAATATGTAGTCGGATATAAACCTATTCCGCATAGGAAAACGTCCTAGCGCCTTGTCAGATCTTGCCCCCAGGTTTTCTGGTTGATATTTCTCCAGAGCTATATAAAACTTGTTAGTTCAATCAGATTATAGTAAAAAAACTCGTGGTAATACCTTCGAGCAAGGCAGCTTCCCTATAGGATGTGTAAGCTAATGTGTTGAACCGCAGAAAAGAACGACATACAAGATAGGTGGCCAGACCGCTTCTCCTTTGCCCTTAAGGGTCTTCCAGCTTCGCCGACCTGTGGCAACAAATTGTTCGGCGTCCCGATATCGTTCTTGCTCTGAAGGTGTATATGAAAGGTCGTCCACAGTTGTGGACATGCAGACAAAACCGTAGTCTTGGTTGGAAGAACTGGACATAGATAACCACCAAAGAGTGTGCCAGTCAGCGAAGAGCAATTATGCCTTTCGTGAATAAAGGAGAGTGGCGATTGGAAAGATGGATGCCACAGTGGTTTAACAATCAACTTTTATTGCGAACATTTTAAAGGAAGTCGATCCTGTTAAGATGATCGATTGTAGGTCAAATGGGAAGGAATGTGACAAATAATTTTGTGAAGGCCATTGCATGAGATCTAGTGCCAAACAAATCTCCCGGTGTCATACCTACCAAGCTCACGGTATTCTATGGTCATAGTTTGCGCAGATTCGAGGTTGGAGATGATCTCTTCGTGCTAAGTTTAACCGATCGCAGATTGACCCTATAACCGACTGTGCGATCCCGGCGAAGTAAGTATCCCCAAGTATCCCAGAGGATTTTCAATTGTATCACGTCCCCATCGAACAATTTCAATCCTTGTCCGACAGCAAATCCAAGGTCATGATTAGGATCTTGCTTGACCTGTCATGAAAAATTAGGGGACTGTGACTGCAAATAAAACTAGCCGAATCCCAGTAAATACCCTACTAGGAGTAAGGTACTAAGTTAATACTTACAGGCGGGTTCGAGTCTGGCACCGTGGGTAGGGCGAATAGGCGATTTCAAAAGTGAACTAGTGACGCAAATAGCCCGCGGAATCCCAACGGTGAAACGAGATTCTGTCGGCGGATTGCGGCCGGCAACTTGGTATGATATCGTAAGCGCGAGGAACTACAGTCACATGTGGTTAATCGTTTTATTAATGTAATTGTTGAATTGGGCAATTGGAATTTGGTAGGAGGCCGCTAAAGAAAGTTTGACGTTAAAGAAGAAATATAGCGGAGAAGCAGTCATCGAAAAGGACGAGTAGCCTTAACGGAAAGCTGATAAATTTGAATGGAAGCTGAAGAAATGTATCGAGGAAGTCTGTCGTCCATCCAGACACCACATGTGGGGTGTTGACTCCACTTGTATCAAGAGTGAGCCCAGAGACATCTTGATATTTCCATAAAAATCATTGCTCATACCTTAAGTTTTGTCAACTCTTCATACTAAAAGCTCACTGTAATAGGAAAAGGTCGCAAACTGTTTCGAAAGACGCCTGATATCGCAGTGCACCCTGGGTCTCACATTTCTTCCTCCTTTAACCTCTATGGTGCATTAAAAATTTAGTTGCCGCATTTTATAAATGTAGATCCAAAGACCTGATGACAACAAACAAATGATCAACTCGAGGTCCAACACAAGGATAGGAAAATTTATCGCTTACTTGGTTAAGTTACCGTATGGTTTTCTTTTGTCTAAAATAGCGTATCCAAAAGCTTCAGGAAGTATAATCCCCCGGCAACAAGCCGGATTCCTAGATAAATGGCGTACGAGGGATATAGATGAGACGATCCTCGCGTAATGTCGACTCGGCGCAGTCTGATTCGCCCTGAAATCCGAATGACAGCTAGGCTCACTCGGAGTCAGTATTACTGTGGTCATAGCTGCCTGGTTACAGAACTCGACACCAATCTTTCGAGCCCAGAAGAAGGCGGCCAGAGGCCGAGCAGAGGAACATAAAAACAAGGATAGGACCTTTGCCAAGAGAGTTTGCGCGTGTAAAATCTAATCAGCCTGTTGGTATCCTTTTTTGAACAAATCCGACGTCTGTAACTTGTAACGCCATAGCAAGTATATAGAGAGATAAATTTCGGATGATTGGCTTTGAAAAAAGGTTATATAAACACGGTGTTCTGGGTATGTGGGGTTCCATGCATATGTTATGCGGGGTACAGAAGGGGGTGGTGGGCGCTGGATGCATCCAAACTTCAGTTCCGTCTTTGTACCATGGGGAAATTGGGCAACATCACAACAGACAGGAAAGTCTATACACTATCCAGAAAGTTCAGTCTAGCGATAACCGCTGGGCATGAACCAAAGATGTCTGGATATGATATTCGTAATGCTGCCTCAAGACGAAAAAAGTATGATGAAAATCTCCAGTGACTGTCAGAAAGGAAAGTGCTGCACGAGAAGCAAGAGGAATATGTATTCATGGGAAAAAGAGCCAAGGCTAAAACCCAACGAATGCCGTAGGGACTTCGCGACAACGACGTCGGTGCTTGCAAGTAGACTCGGAAGTCGTCGAGCTACAAGTTGTCCGAAGATAATTAGGCTATGACCCGGAGACTGGCTTCTGCTCGGCAAATTATAGTACAACTGCTTGAAAATGAAGGTGAAAAACACCACGCTAGATAATTTGCAGAGTCAAGATTGCGCTATGTTGATCCCGACGTTTCAGGATGCTGTTAAAGCGCGCCGAGCTGCGAAAGAACAAGCCGTAATAGTCGATGAAAATTAAACCCCAAGAGAATAGGCCTCATTTCTTGAAAAAGGACTGTCCCTACAGTTTTTCTTCCGCCGAAATTGACAATATGCGAAGCCTCCCTTCAGGCTTCAAGCTTCAAGGCGGACACTACATGTTTTGTAGGCCATATTTGATCCGCCGAGCATCTGTAATAGCCACGGAAGCACCGTCCAAGGATCCTAGCCTGTTTTAGGTGACCGACAAAAAGCGCCATCAAGGATAATTTTGAACGGGATAAAATGGCAACGAAAAAAAGAATAAGGCGCCGTGTATGGTGGCCCTGAGAACGGACGGAACACGTGTTGTTTTCCTGGAAGATTGCCTCTTCAGATCAATCCTTCTACTCATAAGGACTGATGGGTCGAAGTGCTTTAAAAGAAGTCAAAAAGAGTCGAAATGATTTTCTACCAAATTGGCTTCTAAAGATCGTGCCCTGTCCTTCTAGAGGTCGATATGTTGTCGTGCAATTTTCGGGAAAGTGCTAGGTAAGTTGATACGAAGTCGTCGGTCAATTATATGCGCCCGCAAAGGGTTTGAGACACGTCGAAAATGAAATTGCGAGATGAGACTGAAAGGGTTACGAACAGTCGCTCGGTGATGTGGTATGTTTGACCACGGGAATCAGGGAATCCTAGACGACCAATTTTTTCAACGGTCCAAAAGGTGGGCGAAATAACACTTTTGAGAAGTCGAAAGCTGCATATATTCAACAAAAAAATTAAGAAATTCGAATAGCCAAAGGTTAGTGTGGCATACATACTAGCAGCTTTACACATTAAGTTGCCGTTAAACACCACGCATAGTTCGTGCTTGTTTTGTCAGTCGTATGATAGTTGTTCCAAGGATCTTGGAAGTAGACGAGATTTTCTTGATCAGTTTTATTTTTGCTCAAGAATTTGAGCGAGCCGGAATTAATTCCTTTGATTGGATATATGCGGGAAGGATGACGTTGTCGGTGTAAAGAGGGCCATTTCACGCAAGAGGCGTGTGAAATGCAGGACAGTTTAACGACGTTTGGCCACACCAAAGATTGAGGTCCATAACACAGCGGCAAAGGATGTCTGGATATTGACGAGACCATAATATGCGCATATATGCTAGTTTCCACGCGCTTTGTAAACATATCATCTCGTCCGACATGTCAAGGCCAGATCAGGTGTTCGCGTTGAAGGGCATTCACTTTCGAGCCAGACATCGTGAAGTGTTTTGACGTCACAATGCGTGTACTAATCTGCTCGTTATCTTAAGGATGAGTAAACGATGCGTATGTCGGGCTAAATTACAACCTAGAACACTTACCACCATTCCGAATGCCCTCCTATGATTGAATTTGAAAACACAGGGATAAATATGCTGAATATCACAAAACCGTCATTAGAAAAAGGCTTTCGTCCTTCTGCTATCTTTCGATTCTGCAACCAAAAGACGTTGCATGAGTGGACGAATGTCATAACGCAAGAGTAAGTATTGAAGTGAAGGTAAAAACATATTAGCCGATTTGAGAGGTCCGTGATTCATCATTCATGTACATTTCACGTAAGCAGTGATAACAACGTGACTGACGTGGCGGTGCAACGCACTCGTCTAATATAATCTTAGTCAATGCACCGGTTTCTGACCGGTTGTAACTTCCGAATGCCTAAGGCTGCCCAGGCTGCCCCCGCCGACGAAGAGCAAAAGACCATACCATGAGCATGACTCCCAGTTAGTCCCAGTTCCGAGAACATTTGAGGGAAAATACAATACAAAATATTATATACGAATCCGATAACAATGAGCAGTGTAATTATTGAAAAAATTAGGTAAATATCAAAATTTGGAACGAAGGAAATCTAAAGAGCAGCGTCGAGAGTGAAACTGCACCGTGGAAGACGAGTGCGAGCTTTTTAAGCATTTATTAATTGATAAGGATAACACATAATGTTGGCCGCAAGACACTACGAAGCTAGTTGAAAAAAGTATGCAAGAAATAATAAACCTGAAGAAGGTAAGAAGACAAAAGGGAAAACAATACGTGCAAAGCTATCAGACGTTTGGAGATTTGGGAATTTGATTTGCTATTGCGATTGAAAAATTGATGATGGGAGGGGGTATGTAGTATCATAAGTATGGCAGTGGATCGTAAAGTATAGTGCGCGTACAAGTGATCTGTTGAAAAGCCAAGGTTTCTAAATGATGGTCAAAGATGGATGGATGGGAATTAACAAGCGAATGATGTCCATTGTCATCGTATGCAGCTGCGCCTGCCACTTTTGGATCTTGGGAGGGGCGCGTTTGGTGTTTGATATTTCCTCGAGGTACCAGGGCTTGTTGTATAAAAGGAGCAAAACGGAAGAGGGGACCAGAATACGTGTCTCTTTTAGAGCGGAAGCGTGAGTGGATAAAGGGCTGAGTGGGGTCTTGCACCAATAGCCGTGCTCAACGGGCGAGTGATGATGAACGAAGACCTTGGGCAAGCTCTGCTTTCCACTCGAGGCGTTTTACTGCTTCGGCATAGTCCACCCATTCACGACGTCGCTCATTACGCTCTAGCCAGTCCTGGTCGAGCGCAGCAACGTCCAGCTCATAGAAGTGATATGTTGCCGACGGACTAGGTATTGTGATGACATATCGTGTGATAGTACCACGCACTCCCGCTGTTATTGGGTACGGAGGCAAGGCAGGGCGATATGCAACCAAAGATGCAGGGGAAATAAGGGGAGAGACGAGAATCAAAATGTGAGGAGACAGAAAGAGGAGCAAAGGGTAGGACCTTCTTCCAGAGCCTCTCTTGAGGCTGCAGCCTCTAGCTGCACATCCGACGGTTCCCAACCACCTTTCGGCACTGTATGTTTCAAGAACAAAGAAAGAAGAGACAGTCAGCATTGATCGTTAGAAAACACGTAGACCAAAAGATAACCCTGGCAGCGCGGTGTAAGAGATGTCGAAGTACTTACAGACCCAATTATTCGGACGTTTACGACTTGTAACGACGAGAACTTTGCCAGCTGCTCGTGCGATGGGAATAGCACAGCACACGACACGCGGGACTGCACGACCTTTTGTGCCCATTATTACGAAGGAGATTTTTGATAGACGTTCAGAAAAAGTTCATGGACGGATGAAAAGAAAAAAGGCGCCTAACGAACGACCAAAGATAGGATGACGTTGGTTGTGGTGGTGGATGAATGAGATACGGGTGTATTAGGGCGAAGTTGTAAATAAAATCTAGAGAGAGGACTTTAAGAGAAGTGATGGGACCTGTGGCTGGATATGGTGGGAGATATTATCGAGCAGTAATAGTAGTAAAGTTGGAAGATGGATGGAGAAACAAAACTGACCAGTACCTCCCAATAAAATTACGTTGTTCCGTTGCCTAATCAGGTTCTGCCGCCACTGCTACAACTCACGCACGTTCTTCGGTCTTCCCCGGTCTCCGCCGTGCCTGCTCTCGGCACCGGCTTCGGCATGTCTAATGTCATCTCATTACCGTATTTCTAAGGTACTCTATACAGCAATAGATCCGACTATCTACTCGTTCCACCTATAAAAGTCCAGTTTAGCACTCCCAATCTACTCTCAGCTCTTATCCGTGTACTCACGCGACCAAAAACATGCACACGACCCCAAAGGCCATCGCAGCGAACTGTCCGAATCAGTCAATTTGGGGATCAGCGTACCATTGATTGGTTCTCCACTTGCCTCACGCATCGCCTGCTTCGCGCTCTTGCTCTCAGCTAACAATCTACAATATGCACGCCAATCAGCTCCTCCAGAAAAAAAAGAAGTACGATAACGAAATTCCTCCGTTCGAAAAACCCAGGCAATGTCAAAAGACGTCATCGCCACAAATATAACGCACTCAGTACCCGGCAGAAAAAACTTCGAGACTTCCAATGCGGTGAGGCATGGTGTTTTTCGACATTACAGGATAGTTATCAGGAAAAGACTCACGTCGGAAGAACAGCGACAGCGCCGATGTATAGGAAACCTCCTGCGACAAAAGGGATGACCTAAATAAACTCGTTCATCAGCATCATGCCTCTTGACCCACTAGGCATAATGAGAGAAGGGACGAATATGCTTACAAGTTCTGATAATTGCAGAGTTGTGCCGAGTAGGCCGTTGGCATCCTGGCGAATGCCTGCTGCAAGGTCAGTCATTTCAACTTCGGCATTACCGCTAGCGGTCGCATTGTGGACGGCAATTCCGATGAAAGTCCTATTTTTGTTGTGTTCAAGGAAAAGCATGACAAGTCGAGGTCAAATTCCCTTGCCAAGGCCCTGGTCAATTAAATAGCTCACCCGACCTGCAACAAAGTCAAATTAGTCCCATCTTTACTTTGTTTGAACGTAACGAAAGCGCTTGAAAGCGGTGATCAATATAAGCAATGACTCACAAATGCCCCAACCGCGGTCAGAAATTGTGATTGCATCGCCTGTTTCTTGGTGAAGCCGCTTCTTATCAGTATGGAGTAGTCAGCGATTTCATGAGGTATCTCATGCGCAAAGCATGCTAAAGTAGTCGTAGCGCCGATGAGGGGCGAGGCGTAAAAAGATGCTGCCATGCTATAAGCGATAAACGTGCAGGAACAGAAAAAGGTCACCCGTCAGAATCACATAGGCTAATTGAAATCGCATATAAAGCGGTATTAGATTTGCTTACGCCAATCCATCCGTACTGGATAAAGCAAATTTGATGGTCAGATAGAGGAACAATGTGGTCAAAAAATGATGACAACGCACATATTATGTACAAAATCTCCAAATAAATTAAGATATGCAGATAATTTGGTGGGACCGTTCGTGTTGGTATTGGTCACACCTTGACTTTCTGAAGAGGATATGGTATTAGAGTTAGCATTATTATTAGTGTTCCTGCTGCGTAAGGTGGTTTCTTTTCCAGCAGACGACTCAACGCCTGTAGATTTCGCGGCATCGGATGGAGCGTGGGCCTGAGAGTGGGAATGAGAGTGGGAATGTCCTCCGCTTTCCTCATCTCCACCGAGGACTCGAAGGGTCTTTTCCATGAAAAAAAACGATGCAAAGCCTAGGAAAATTCCTAGCCTAAGCGCATTGCCATGAGTAACTATAAATATTCCCGATAAAGGGCTCGTACCCAACAAGAATGTTGCGCTTCTCCTCCACCATCACAAAGTGCACGCCAGAACCAGAGTGCTCTCCCATAAACGAATGGGGTACAAGGTGAAGAAAAACGTCCGAAAGCAGACCGCCAGTCTAAAGTAGTACGCCACATATAGATATAATGCAGAATAAAGATGACTGAACTCACAGCGAACGCCGTCATTGTATTCAATGTATTTGCATTTATTTCGGCAGGAATAAAGGCGAGAATAAAATTGGGAACACTGCGAAACCATCAAGTGAATGTCAACTCAATAAGCTGGGATAGACCAGACACGAGACAGGCCAAAGATAAAGAGCATATACACACGAGCTGATGTAGAAGGTACCCAGAATAGAGTTCAGAGCTGGCCCAAAGGGAAATAACCAAGAGAACACCGTGCGCATGATAGGCGATTGCTGCGCTTCTAATGTCTCCTTAAGAACGCTCAGTTTATGGATGGGTGGACAATTCTCGATTTCGTTCTCCTATACATGTGGATATACCCGTTATATCATCCGAAGTTTGATGAAAAGGAGTAGAGGGCATGGCTTACAAAAACCGACACAAGTTGGCTTGCGTTGTCTATTCCATTACTTTCAGGCTGAGAGCCGGCATATACATCTAAGGATACTAAGGATAAAAGAGCGACAAGAAATAAGAGCTGGTTGTGTTTGTGCGCCATGGCAGTCATAACGAAGCTCAACACCGGACGCGTCCCATACACCACATCAGCAGCGTGGTAAACACCTTCCATTTTCGATACTCATCCAATCAGGCACATAAAGTACAGAGAAATGTTTTCTGTCAATTACTCAATTCATAAAAGCTTTTGGCTGGTGTTAAAAGATTAAAAGTCAAATAATTAGTGAGAAGTTTGAACATGATCGTTTATGACTCCGAGGCCGCAAATGATTTAATATGCGAGCCTTCACGCTAAACAGCTTTTACCTTTTTATTTGGTTGGTTTTTACTCAAGACAGTCTTCTGGGCAGTGGTTTTGTATGTAGTCGATGTTTGCAAACCCATGCTTATAATTCAATTGGAAATATTCGGGAAGGTGTTCGGTGCCAGTGACGCGGGGAGCAGTCATTCAAAACCCTCATTTTTTCAATACAGCTCTTCGGTATATATGAATACTAGTTCGCTGTAGAGGGCCAATAATGCTCTAGGCAAAAAGAATTTGTACTAATACTGTTCAAATTCCTCGTCTTAAAAATGGGGAGCGCGTCACGACGCGTCATCAACGAAGCTTCCGGGCTACCCGGAAAAAGTCGGTGACTCAGAGTCTTCTTCGCGTTCTTACGCATTTATGAAGAAAGACATAAAAATGGGGACCACTACCTGCGCCCCGTTTCTCATTCTTCAACCACCATCATGTACCCCAGTATGCAGGAAAAGGCCCTCGTGGATGCTGCAGAGAAGATCATGATCGAAACTATGGCAAGGTACGACCCCTCGCACGACAAGTATCACGGTGAGCTAAAAGTCGAACCTGCACTGTCAAAACTAGAAATTTTGAGATTGTATTGACATGGTGCGTTTTTTCTAGTGGAACGGGTTCGAAAAACAGCACTTTCTCTAGCACAAAATATCACGCCGACCCCAGATCTGCTGATCGTGGAACTAGGTCTGTGTGTTTCTCCGAAGCCTTGCCCAAAAACTAAGGGTCCTATCTTTTCTGACACCTGTCTTTATCTATATTCGTAGCCGCACTACTGCACGATGTGCTTGATAAAAAATATGTTTCTCCTGAAGAAGCTGCCGACCCTTTCACATTTTTTCTACCCTTTTTCCAGTCCATGGCCACACAGCATGGTATTGATCTAATTCAGGACGGGCGGGGCAAACTTATCGCACAAGTTATTGATAACATTTCCTGGAGTACAGAAAAAAAACTCAGAGAGGCCGGCAAATGGACCAAGTGGCACGATGAGTGCTTTGAGTTGCACTGCGTTCAAGATGCAGATAGACTCGATGCGATAGGCGCGTTCGGTCAGTGTCATCTTCATAAGCTTATTAGACAGCCCTATTCTCGTTACTTGCCGTAATCTTATTTTCCTCTTCATTGGAAAAACATAGGTATCCTACGCTGTGCTGCTTATAGCACCGTGATCAATCGGTAAGTAGATTCATCATTCCCAGGTACCTAATCCGTTTCTGTCGGTTAAAACTTCTGTCGGTTCAAACTTATCACATTTTAAAGACCCCTCCACACGTCCGCCGAGGACCCCCAACAACAGTATACTGCTATTCAACACTTCTATGACAAGCTCATCAATATTCGTGACCGACTCAAAACAGAACCCGGGAAAAAATTAGGGGACAAAAGGCACAAAGTGGTGAGTAGTTCGTTCTCGAACTGTCAAAGAATTTGTGCTCAACTGAAAACGTACTTTCGGAAATCCTCAATTAATCACTGCATGTCTTGGTTCTTGCAATGAATCGCAGCTAATAGACTTCTTGAACTCCATCGACGAAGAATATGATGGAAAAATCTGAATGACCAGCGACCGGCGAATGTCAAGGACACCCTGTATCTCGTAAACCACAAACTCTCTTATTGAGGTCTATGTACATAACCCCGATATATAACACGGTGATATTTTTAGACCGCTAATCCAAATAGCGCAGATCTCTTTCCTTCCAAGACTTGGTTAGTCCAACTTGTGCAGAACTTTATCAAACGTTGCGTTATCCAGTCACCCCGCATTTCATGTGGCGGCTGGCATGCTGTGCTCAAGCTGTACTCACGCACTTTCCTTCATTTATACTTTTATGATATCGTTTTTCATAAGGAGTCTTCGGTTACCTGGTGAACGATAGATATGTTCGCTACCGAACCTCGTTGATGGAAGAGAAGCAGGAACGTGAACATCAAGGTCGCCTTCGATGAGTTATCAAGTCCTCGATGTCAGACGGCGATGTTGTAAAATTGGTTCAGGGGCTCAAAGTACCGCGCCACAAAAAAATGTGCTTTAGAAGACGGCGACCTTTGAATCTGGAACAGAAAAGGAGTACCTGCAAAGAACATATCGAACTAAGAACCTAATCTTCTAAATCTCTACTAACCAACATATGTGAAATGATGTCGCGGAACCCCAATTGGGGTACCCTAGGATTCAGAATTTGTTGTGAATCTTGGGTCTCATGTGAATCGGCGGAGATCACAGCCCTCGGCCAAGGATTAGTACGGGATTCGAGGCTCCAAGGAAAGACTGAATAATTAATATACAGGACTGGAGTAAAATCTACATTGCAATCATACCATAGAGCAGAAATAAAAAAGATCATACAGTTCACTCAAATTCCGACATATCAAAGTTATAAAAGAATTGCTAGATAAAATCGGTAAGGTCAGAACAACCGGATCCTGCTATCACGAGGAACCGAAATTACCTTGTACAAACTCATAACTTTCACAACCCAGGCTTCTAAATGATATATTTTCTTGTTTCCAGTTCGCATCCGCACCTCCTGTTGGAAAATCGTTATACAATGTCAAGACTATAATGGGGCAAAGTATCTTACATAGAACGCCGCCCAGTGAATGACATCTGCTTTAAGCGACTCATCGACTTTTTCCACGACGCGTTCCGCCACAGTCTATAAATTCCCATTAGTTATAGTTCAAATAACTGGAAATACAGAGTAAGTACCTTTAGAATGACAGTAGGAGGTATACAGTGGCTAAGAAGCTCATAGAATTTCGATCTAACCTCCATCACTCGGGCAGGAGATTGCTCAGCAATGATCAAGTCCGCAACTTTGTGACAATAAACCTCCCAGTCAGGTTTTGCTATAGATAATGGTCCTGAAAGATCTGGCCTAGAACAGCAAGCTTAGGAGAAGAACCACCATAGGACGATAAAGACTCATACGATTGCATTTTCAAAGCCTCCAAAACGAGGATGGCCTTTCGAAGGTTTCCATTGGCGTCTGCAACAATTTTTTCTCCAGCCTCAGGTGGGAGATCGAAGCCAGCGCGTTTCGCAACAAACTGTAAGACTGACATCATCTGAAAACACGATGGAGAATGTGAGAAATACGCATACAGCTAGAAAACTACGAATACCTCTTCTTCATTCGGCGCAGCTACTCTCATGAGCAAGCATCGACTCTTGATCGGTGCAATAAGGCGACTGGTGCTGTTGGCACATAAGATTATCCGCATATTGGACATATATTTCTCCATCGTCCTGCGGAGCGCTGCCTGAGCGTCACGAGATAAAGAATCCGCTTCATTGATGATTACCACTGTAAATTGCATTTTAATGAAGCAAAGAGCACTTATTAGCAAGAAAACATACCCTTGAACCTCTGCTTTGCACTCAAGTCTACCTGCTGCGTCTGGGCGATTTCCTTGAGTAATTCTTGTATTACAACGCGGTCAAAATTTCCAGCTTCACTGTGCTCCAGACATCAGTGTGCTATTTCAATAGGGATCCGCAAGTATTTCAAGCACCTTGGTGTTATTTCAATGTGATAGTTGCTTTGAACGAGGTTGATTTCAATCTTTCTTTTCGAAGGGGTAAGAAACACTCTTTGATCAATTTTGAGCTATAGATCTCGTTACATTGGTCAGAAGGTCACAATCCAGTTGCATAATGACGCACCTTTTCAACCCCATTACCAAAAAGCTGCTTCAGAGTACAACTAATGCGTGTCTTCTTGCCTGCGCCGGATGGACCATAGAAAAGCATATGAGGAAAGTCGCCGGAAGCTGCCTACTCGAAACATAAGAGTGCCTGGGATGGAAGATAAAGAGCTTCAACTGACCAGTGCCTTTAGACGTTCTGAAAGCCCGTGATGGTAATGTAAAGCTTCCAGGCTTCTTGGTCGGTACTAATTTCACAGCAAGCATAAGACTCCAGATTCGGTCGACAAGGAACATGAGGGCGTTACCTGATCAACATATAAAGACATGTTGCACCACAACAGTGAGTTTTCAGAAAGAAAAGGAAGGGAGAATGATGGTTAGCGTTCGGGTGACGCGGTGTAGCGGTCGAAAGCAGATTTGGTGGCACCCAAAGGTACGCATTCGTGTGATGCAAAACGCGTTATGTCACGCGTTTAATGCCGTTGGCAACCACGTGTTGTGAGCAGAAAGTCAAAAGCGGTTGAGAGCTGCCCCTGGACTCTGGAGTGTCACTCTTGTACTTGCTTTTGAATCAGTATCTGTTTTATTGTCCATTATTCCTTGAAAAAAACCTCTCGTTTCTTGTAGCTTAAAATACCGAGCTATTCATTTCAAAGGTTCCTATCTCATCTACTTACGTTGCTCTCCAGGAATCAAATTTTACCAGCCGAAACTCTTTGGATACCCAAATCTTCAGCAACAGCTACTTTTTCACCGATTCCGATTGTGGTATTGTACGTGCTCGCGCCAACGTTTCCTGGAGCAATGCTACAGTCTAAATTACGATGAGGGAGTGTAAATTAGAGAAGGCACGGCTCAAGCATGCGGCGACAAACCTGCAGCTTTCAGGCCATATACATTCAAACGCTCGTAGACGACTTGCCCCTGTTCTCGGGGCTTCATGGCGCAAGTACCGATCTATTATCGCAAAAGTGCGTTCGCTTTCCTCACTGACGTCGATGTAGCGCTTTACCGAATGTCATTGTCAGGTGATTTCAGCTAAGCAAAGTTAATAAGCCGCTACGACGTAGAAAAAGTGGGATAGATAGTACGAACCATTTTCTCGATGATATATATCAATTGCCACATTATCTTCCTTGGTATACACAATATCTGCCTCGGTAATGGAAGCTGAAGCACAGGAGCTAGTTGTTGCGGCATTACTACCCTCCTTAGGGTTTGGATGTCCGACGATGAGGTCCCCAGCAAAAAAATTCATATAAGCCCATCGCGGCAATGTGGCAAGATCAGCTGATTCTGTGGGGTACTGAGTTTAGTGAAATTTGGTAATTCGAAGCTGGTCTTGGTCGCCAATCTGGACTTTTATTAGGACAATTTCTGGGGGTAGGTCGCCTTCTAAGTTCTGCACAGACTCTGAGGAAATGCTCGACGCATGCGTCAAATTCGGCGGCAGAAGGTCTGAATGAACAGTAGTTGCTCAAGAACTCGTCGTACGAGAAACTTCGGACGAACTCGAACTCCCTTTCGGTATGGATATTCGGGCGTCTCTAGGTAAGAAGTTGTGAGCCTGTGATAGTTCTGACACTGCGCTCAGTATCAGGGCAAATAATGGGGAGTCGTTTTTGACACAAGACTTTTACTGACGGATAGAACGGTCAGTAATCTTAGATTTAAAACAAAATCTCGGACAGATAGGATTACTTGGCTGGCTGCGTCATTGCGAGAAATGATGTGGTTTGAGACCGCCATTTTAGAAGATTTTCAGTATCAGTCAGTGTGAGCCTAGTCCGCTTTCAAACGCGCCCCCCTTAAGAGTTATCGGATTCGCGTCGCAACTAATTATGATTCACGTGACTGCGAATTCCCGCGGTTTTGTCCAGTCCGACCCAAGGGCAAAATAATTTTAACTTCGTTCTGCATGAACCAAAATACTGACTCGCCCAGTGTCAAAATTAGCGGATGTTCTTCAATCTTCAACGTTTAAACTCCTACCCAGACACACCTATGTGCTGCTAACGAAATAGAAAAAATTGAGATTGCACATACCACGAATTTTCGAACAAATATCTTCCATTCAATCCTCCCGCAACCGAAGTTGAAGCATGCGTTCAGTACTTGCTTAATCCCTGTGTACAAAACAATGTTCCCGAAGAGTCTGCTCTGAAATTCTCAAGATTTTCGGTCAAGATCATTTACAATTCACTCAATATCGCCAAAGCCAAAACCCTACAGAAATACAGGGTTATAGCCACTTGAGCGAGATAGCTAATGCCATTAGCATGTATGATTTCAATGGTCGCTGCGCTCGATACTCCTATCGATATTGTTCGGGGACTACAATACACACCGACAAAGGAGGATTCAACTACCAAAATTCAAATCGACGGGGCTTTCATTCTCGAGCAATCCGATTCGCTTGAAACGTCGAACATGGCAGTCTGCGCCGCATATACAGTCGAAACAGAACCTGAAGACGGTCCGGAAGTAAGTTTCTCCTACATGGGTAATAAACTTGTATAAAATTGTTTTGCAGAACATGGAGAAAGTCCTTGCGGCAAGCGTGCATCTGATGAATGTCGATGTTCGTCGCATGTTTACATACGGAGTATGTCAATTTTCATCTTTCGTAGCCTTGCCCATTTACGGATTTTCTGGCAGATCACGATTGAAGGGGACGAGATCAAACTTTGGTATTTCTCGCGGTCCCATTCTGCAGTATCTGAACCAGTCAATTACCAGGAGGTCAGGCGATCTTCTTTCCGTCTGTTTGTTTTGGCTCCATCTCACGTCTTTCCACAGGATCCTCGGATTTTAGTCCAAATATTCATGTCTTTTATATTCGCCACAAGCACTGAGATGGGATATGACGAGAACGTAACGCACCATTCCCCAGGAAGCTACACGTTCACGATCCCCGAGAACCCCCCACGACATTTCATGACAGTGCGCAAGCTACACGAATATCGCTCAAACAACATCACAGATCGAATGACTCGTGTCTGGCTCGTCAAAGAAGTTGGCTCGCCGGTCAAACCTTAAAAACCGATTAAGGCAGACGAGAAGGGACTATTCGTTCTGAAAGATGTTTGGCTGAATGAAACAGCGCGCACAGAGAAGGAGATCCAGGACGACAATTTTTCAGGAAATCGAAACTTTCTGGGAGTCGACACTTGCGAGTCAAGATTCAGACCTCGAAGGTATTAAACCCACTCACGAAAACCTTGTTGAGAGTAAATGCTACAAGGACTATTTTCTTGGCATCGAGACGGAGTGGGTGGGCAAAATAACGAAGCCTTGTTGGACCAACAAGGCTTCTCAATCACGCAACCATCACCCTCAGAATCCCGTCTTGATGCTGACCCACATTGTGATGTCCTGCCGGATGCTCGTGTACACGATTATGAGCGGCTGTTTCCAACAATGAAGCAATACCGCGTCATTTTCAAGGAGGTGTGCCGAGCGGTAGGAGACCTCGAATTTTTGGGTGAAGTTATCGATGTCTTAGGACAAGCATTGATTCGTAAGTCCTCTTCTTTACTCACTGCGCCTATTTGCTGAAAATAAATACACATTCGTCTCCTGTAGCGCTCCAACTGATGACTTGTGCAGGCTGGGTTCACCGGGACATCAGCTCAGGAAACATTTTCGCCTACAAGACTGACACTGGTTGGGTGGCTAAACTGGCCGGCCTGGAATACGCTAGGAGGTTTCCGCTTTCTGCAGGCACCAAGCCATTTGATGATCCGCAAACGGTGCGTCGGTCATCATTAGGTGATTGTCACCGACTGCCTGTGCTTATCGACTTGCATAGGGGACACCCTATTTTATGCCCCATGAAATCCTAAGCCGCAATTATCTCTTTCAGCCCCGGGTTGAAAAGCTCAACATCATAGCTGACGCAAACTTGACTGAGGCCCTTCTTGCAGAAATGAAACCCACGGAAGAACCGGACTCGGAGTTCGCAAAGGGGAAAGTCACCAGAGAACCTATGGTGCACAATTTTCGGCATGATGTGGAATGTGTTTGGTGGATCATGCTATGGACTCCGACCGGTCGAGTGGACCATGATCTAGCCAAGAACTTTTCTAACGCCGTTTTCCAGACAACCCTTACCCTTAGTCCCATTCGACACCATGCTTTCAATTCGGGTTACACAGAATCTAAAAAGGACCTTGAAGATGTTTTGCCGCCATCGCTTTCTCGATTCGCTCAGTGGATGGTCCTTATGAGGCGCGATTTGGTGAATCATTACGAATAACGGGCTCAGGATGGTAATCTCTTTGTCAAGGACTCGTATGGTCCAATCCATAGTGTCTTTCAGTGTTTTTTTTACTCCACGTCTCTTGGCTACGTTGAATCCAGGCTGGCGATCCACAGAACTGTTAATTCCGAATCAATACTATCTTCAAACAGCCAATCCAAGTAGTCCCTCCATGGCCGGCAGTACTAGGAAGCGACCCAAACCGGATAGCAAACTTGAATATGATGACTCCTCACGGAAGAAATCAAAAGTCAGGAGAGGATAGCACATATAGGCATCAGAGCAAGCCATCTAACAATGACACGTTCTCATTACTTACATTACTTAGATCCTTCTTTCCCTTATCCTTTCCGTATTGTTCGCCATTCTGTTAACTCTACAATGTAACAATACACCCTGGATGGTCCCTTAATGACCCTGATTGATGTTAAATAGGCGCTCATAATATACGAAACCACATAAACATGAAAACCACTTCCGTACAAGTATGCATCGAAAGGACTTGGGAGAGCATAGATATTATACAAGTCAGATTCATATGGCAATCAACCAAGACTTCAGCACATCTAGGGCACTACACCACAAAAACATAGAAATTCAGATCTGATGTACACTCACGTATTCGAGTTATGTAAATTTGAGGTGTTAGTGACCAAATACGGTACTGAGGTTGAATTAATAAGAGACTTATACATACACTCTTTCGTTCCTTTCCGTCCTTTTCCCAACCTTTTCCCAACCTTTTCCGATATGAAACGAGAAGATTGGGCGGCCAGAAATCAAGTTGCTAAAGTCCGGGCCGGACATGATAATAAAGATCGCGGGAGTGGCGGGAATGGGGAACGGCTTCCAAGACCTTGACAAATCCTACAACTAGTGCTGCTACGATGTAATTTTTGAGTAGAACGTACCAAAATCTTCAGATTGGGATCGGCCTCAGCAAGACGACTAGCAGTGATACAAGCTGATGCACCGCCTAATTAGAAGAGAGATATAAGTACGAGCACCGCATATCCACCGTAGTATTGCTAGTGAATTGTGCAAATGGCTCACCACCAGCAAATATGATATCGTAAGTCAAAGGCTCAAAGCCATGATAAATCAAAACAAGCTTCGAGGTCAGAGAGGCTGTGGGTTTGATCAGAAAACTAACCGAAGGATTTACCACTGTGCGAACAATGTCTTTGAATGGAAGGAGCAAGCGAGATAGCCGAGGTTGAAGCACCGTATGAAATATTTATTACATTAACGCCTCTCATCGAGACGAATCGTATAACACAGTTACGAAATTTCTGTGTCAAGCACTTGTCTTCTCTTAAGGTCTTTCGCCGTATGTGTTCCTGTTCAAGGTCTGGAATCAACCCCTTTGATTCCGAGTTCCTCAGCAATGATGACGGCAGCCTTCTCGCCGATTGCAATCGCAGTGCTGTAAGTATTAGCCCCAACATTTCCTGGAGTGATACTGCAATCTAGTAAAGAGGGAGAATGAGGTTCTGTGTGTTTGATGTAAAAGTAGCAAAATAGTATCACCTGCGATCTTCAGGTTCTCTGTACCATAAACATTCAACTTCGAATCAACGACGCCTCCTTGTTCGCGGGGCTTCATCGCGCATGTACCGATCTATACACAGTTTTAACAAATGACATAGTGACCAACATAGTACACCTTACAGAGTGCCAAGTGGTCTCCACTAGAGGAAGAAGTTTGTGTCAATATTGAGGGCATAGATGGGAGCTGAAATCAATAGCACTAACCCGTCTCTTTGTGGTATTCATCGATAGCCTTGTCGTCCTCGTCTGTGTACTGGATGACCGGAGCATCGAGAGGAACCGGGGTGGTATCGCGGCCAACGGCTGCTTCGCTGCCTTCAGGGAATTTGGGATGACCCAATGCAAGTTCTCCGCGGAAGTATTTTCCACGACGAGCAAGCTCGCGAACTCGCTTGTAAAGCCACCTCAGGAGGGCGACGTCAGCGGGCCTGGAACGATGTCAGAAAACTAGTGGAAACGACAAAGACTATGGCATACTTTTCAAGGAATCCAGGGAAGAAGTCCAACGCAGCGTAAGCATCGGTACCAGAGGTGATGTGGACGTGGCCAGTAGAGACAGGGTGTGCCTAGCATAGAATTAATACTATGAAGAAGCCTGAACGATGTTCTAACACACAGTAAAGTAGGCCACACTGAAGTATTTTCCGCGTGGAACAGCGGGGTTCAAACCGACGTACCTTTTGAAGGGATCAAGTTAGCTATGTAATTTTCAGACCAAAGAAGCTGAGATGCTCACGCAGCCATTCCTGCGATCAGGGCAACGGGTTTGTCAGGCTTGTCAGCGTAGTATGACTTCCACCTTTCTTCGAAGCCTGTAATGGTCTTGAGTTCAGCTTCGCTTGGCCTGATCTTGATTGCACCGTCAATGCCACTGTATCATTGAATAATTAGCTTAGCTTGATGTAGGCGTCGAGAAACCGATATAATACATACTTGTTGGTGAAGACACCCTTGGCTTCTTTTTCCCATTGGTCGTGGTACGCTAAAAATGAAGGTGACGTTCTGATTTCCGATGTAATTGAAGTATGACTGTACGTTTGACTTCATCTTCGTTGCCTCGGAAGGCCAAGTCCATGGTCTCAGCATCCTCGCTGGCATGGTAAGGCGTGAAGATCACGTTATGATCTGTAAGACTGTCAGATATAATAAAAAATAACGAAGAACATTAAACTTACCCATATAGTTCTCGCCCACACCTGGAAGGTCAACCAGTTGTTTGACGTCATTCTTCTTGAGCACCTCCGCTGAGCCAACACCTGAGCGTTCTAGGATAGCTGGGGTTCCAAAAGCACCCGCGGAGAGGACAACAAGGCGAGAAGCCTTAACGATAATAGGCTTGGTGATGCCTTTAGCCCTGCCGGCCTCGTCGTCGATGTACTCCACACCAACGGCGCGCGTTCCCCTTTGTAATATGTGTAAGTTCTAATCATTCCGGGAAGATATAAAATGACGGACTTACTCGAAAATAATCCGAGTAACCTTAGCATGGGCCTGGATAGTGAGGTTCTTTAAGTCTTTGTTGTAAATATAACCATGAGCGGTATCTGATCGCCTGCCGGTGTTACCATCGATATATCTAGTAGATGAGATATATTAGTTCGACCATTTCTGTCCTTGAGTTGATATTTATGTGTTACCTTTGGACAGGCTAGTATATATATCATGATTAATTTTAAAACCAAACACCAAAGTAGGTATCGCAGCTTACCGCCCAATGGTTGATCGCGTCCGTGTTGAAGGCATTCAAATCTCCAGTTTTACTGTGTGATTTATCAAGCGCAGTCCCGACAGCAATCAAATTGTCACCAATGTTATTATGGCCTGAAGCAAAGGAAATTTTGAGAGGCCCAGACGATCCATGTGAAGGGTGGTTTGGATTGGGTTGATAGGTCTCTGCTTTCTTTAATAGGGGAATCAGCTCTTTAGAACTCCATCCTTTGTTGCCATAGATGGTCTCCCAATCGTCATAATCAGAGGGGGCGGGGCGCATGTACATAACGACTGTGTCCGAGTGGATTAGTTGCACGAAGGGATCGTGTTCAGAGATCTAACATACAATTTATGCTGGATCCTCCACCAACGGCGCGTCCAGCAGGGACCAGATGCATACGCTCTCCAGTCCCTTTGCCACCCTTCCCGAAGTGGAAAGAAAAAACTGGACGCCCAGTAATTAAGTTGCTAAAGTATCGTCCTGGCTGAAGATGATAACGAAGTTCGCGAGAGTGAGGGCCAGCTTCCAAGACCTATACAGGTATAATTTTTATCAAGAGCAGCATCCAAATAGATGTTGTACAAAAAGCATACCAGAATTTTGAGATTCGGATCTGCTTCAGCAAGACGACCAGCAGTAATACAGGCGGTGGCTCCACCTAAACATTGTAAGGATAAGAATAGTCGATTTATACATAGTTCGATGTCTAGAGAAGACTCACCGCCAGCAAAGATGAGATCGTAGGTCAAAGACATGAAGGATCAAAAATATGTGTTGGAAAGAGGATTCTGCCTTTAGTGATCTTATATACCGGGATACGGTCGTTTCTACCTCTGATCTAGAAGAAGCCTCGAAGACCAGAGTAGATCAATGCTCGCCGTTGGCCGAAGGCTGAAATGTGGGCAACAATTGCTGATTGCTATAACCAAGGACTCATGAATCATGCATCGAGGTTATTTTTGGCAATCATGTGTGTAACTATCTGCTAAAAGCATTCAAACACCTAAATTATTGACAGATCATCAGATTTTAAGATGTCTCGATGTTGTAGTGTGTTCAAGCCTGAAGGACTGGAGTTCGTCAGCAAGACCAGGCAAATGAAGCTTTGTCAGGCATACACGATGTCCGAAGAGGAATAGTCTCACCGACGTGATTGGCGACCACCCCTCTAATGTAATGCAGAACATATACAAAGTGATAATCTGGAAGGTACCTGATTGGTGGATCACTGTCAAAGTCGACGCAAGGATGCTACCGGAGGATTTGTCACTGTGCGAACAGACGGTGTATTTCATTCAAGCAAGCAGCGCGGGGTAGCCTAGGGTAGCCCAGTTGCAGGAACGAATGGGGATACCTATTACATTGTCTACTCTTATCGAGACTGGTCCAACTTTCCATCTCTTGAGATTAATATGCCAAAACAACGTAGATTAAAAGCAATAAGCCTATATTTCAAAATGAGTCGAATGCAGTTAAGTAGATACATCATACGCGGCTATTTTCGCTGGTGTTTCTTCAACGTTTTCTTTCTTTTCTTTTTCTTCGGGGGTCGAAGGCGGAAGAGCAGTGGCCTTCCATCCACTCCTGAAAGAAGCGACGGCCGCAATCATACCAAAAATGCCAACCCATACCTGTAAAAGCGTCAATGTTAAGCCAGTCATTACATATCAACTTCGATTGACGGCGCACATCATTTTTAAAGAGACCGTTTTCGAGAGACCTGAGAAGTGGTTCTATCAGGATTGTCTTATGATAATCGATTGCGCAAGCTTACCAGTGGATAGTCAAAGGAAGGTATCCCAAATTGATCACGACTTCCGACCAAAAGGCATCCCATCGCTGCTCCATCTCGGCCTTCTCCTCACGTGTCAATCCGGTGCCTTTCGCTTTGCGAATGGAAGCGTGTCGTAGTTTAAGTAACTTTCTATCTTCCATCAAGTGAGCGAAATGGAGAAAGACATAGACCGCCCAAAATCTGGTGGACCATATGCTCAATTTCCCAGCATCTATTGCAATGCGCTTTTTCTTGTTTGAAAAGATCGTGGTTGGGGACGGAATCGAAGATGGGATTATGCCGTGCGACACTAAGTAATAAAGATGCTCCAATGGATAGTATCCCAGCATGGACCAGCCTTGCAAGCGCTCAATGGTAAGAAGTTTACGAGTCGCGGGGGGGCTTCTTTCCAGGGAAATGAGCCATTGGAATATAGGGAGAAGGCCTAGATTGTCATCGTCATTTAGACGGGATTTTCGGGGCGTAATGTCATGTTTCCTTACCCCAAATTCTCCACAGAGTTCGAGAGTCACCGAGAAGGCTATCCAACTTCGCATAACCGTCGGCAGTACCGCTAACGGGCGTGGGGCGCATACCTACTCGGTGTTGTAGCCGTGCACGAAGACGCAGGAAAGGTACCAAGAGTTTGAGGGTGTATTGGATGAGCTATGAGTAGCTCAATGACGTCCCTCAGATATGGGTAGACCAGTTGACTCACCATGAACAGCTTGCTGAGAATTTAGTCAGTAAGTTAGCCCCCTTAGAAGATAAAACTAGGCTCAACTCGCTGCCACTCCATGTGCCTAGGAATCGTACGAGATGGTCAAGAGTTTCTGAGGGGCGAACACGGGAAAAACAACCCAATAACGCGTCATTGAGGCGTGCAACAGTCAGCGGTTTCGAAAGACGCGACATTATACTGCTGGATGGTAGAAAAAGAACAGGAGTTGGAATAAATTTCTTATTGCATGTCGGTATTCGGTACAGTTAAGCCCATACCCGTTGCGTCGGCCAATAACGAACGAAGCGCGTGATTCCAAGCTGATTCTCGATCGATGAAGAGCGTGGGTAAGTTATTACATAATGGTTATACACCTATATAAGCCTCAAACCAACATCAACGTCCCTTCGAACAAAACACTGTGGACATAAAAGTTCGGGCTCGGTTTAAGCTTTTCCGCCTCCTTGTCCGCGTTCCCGTCCCCTAGATTGAAGGTGGTGTTGCCGGCCTTGGGTATCCTTGCTTTATCGTTTTCTCCTTCGTGGAGGCGTCGCTTCGGCTGGTGCTCAGGATGAGAAGGAGATTGCGTTAGAGGCGTCTCAGGATTTGGCAGCACCTACATTCTCGTATGTACATGTACTTCTTGTGTTCATATACACTTCGCAATCACTTTTCTGGAATTTCCGATGTTGCATTACCTTGTTTGATCTTTCCCGAAATCTGAGGCAGCTGACATATAGAGCTTTGCTTGTCAGTTGTGCTTTGCAGATTATTTTCATTAATTCAATGACGTTTGTGAGCACACAAGGTCCTCTTATTGATGTCTGAGCTCCTGCTGACTTGACTAATGGGTCTAAGAAATTTGTCTTCATTTTATCCATCCAATTTCTCCGAGTTGTCCTTTTGCTGAACACCCCCTCCATCAGTACGATGGATATCATGTAGGCGCCTCGGGGAAAACATGGAGAAATATTCTACAAATTCGCAATACCAAGTAACTTTTCCGCTTGTTTGTAGCATGTGCCAACACTTTTCTGCGTTCAAACTATGTACCCAAGCCGGATTTAATTGAGAGTGGTGTAAGTTGGTCCACTTTATTCCCTTCAGTATAAACTCATTCGGATCTATCAGACATTTTGTACATGCTTTAAAACTGGGTGCTGAGAAAAACATTATGTTGTGGTTCCCCAACTTGTTCCCCGAAATGCATACTTTCCATTTATCAGCGACTTTCTTGTTTCTTATTCCTTTTGCCAGTGCGCAGCTGAATTTATTGGCCCGTGCATCTGGAAAGCTTTACTTCGGAACCGCGACAGACAATCCCGAACTTCCAGATGGTCCTTATCTTAAGCAACTAAGGAACACCCAAGATTTTGCGCAGCTCACACCGGTATGCAAATATTGGCTGGATGTCCTGAAGTTACCATGCACTGACCGCCACACAAGAGTAATAGCATGAAATGGGTATGATTGTCTTCTTTGTTCGAGTATGCGAGTTAATAATTGTTTGGAATAGTTTGCGACCGAACCTTCTCGTGGTGTTTTCAACTTCACTGGAGGCGAGGAGATTGTAAAGCTTGCCAAGAAGAATAAACAGCTTGTCAGAGGACATACCTGCGCATGGCACAGCCAGCTCCCTGACTGGGTTGAAGCGGGAAATTTTGACAAGAAGACCCTTGAGTCCATTGTCGACAGTCATTGTAGAACCCTGGTAAAGCACTTCAAAGGCGAAATGTGAGTTATTAAACCTTGTTGCTCGGAGGTATTGCTTACTCTTTACAGTTGTATGTTCTCTCTTTCTTTTGGTAAATGGACTGTAACTAAACAATCTTAAGATGCTTGGGATGTAGTAAATGGTCCGTATTTTCCTCTAGCAAAGAGTCATTCGCGTTTACTCAAAATGTTCTCGCTTTTTAGAGCCCTTCAATGAGGATGGTACATTCCGAGAGACTGTTTTCTATAATACGCTTGGTTCTTCTTATATCAGTACAGCTCTCCGGGCTGCTCGTGCCGCTGACCCCAAGGCCAAACTTTATGTTCGTGTTTAATCCTTTGCATTTGACCAAGCTTCTGTCCTAATTACAATCAGATCAATGATTATAACCTGGAAGGACTCAGCGATAAGTCAACGGGGATGGTTAACCTTGTCAAAAAGTTGAAAGCCGAACGTGTTCCTATCGACGGTATCGGCGTGCAAGGTCATCTTATTGTGGGCCAGATTCCCACCACGATCAAGGAAAACCTTCAACAATTCGCAGACCTCGGAGTCGAAGTCGCTATAACCGAATTAGACATACGCATGCCCCTTCCTCCTACTCGTGAGCTTTTGGAGCAGCAAAAGAAAGACTATCAAACGGTCATTGCAGCCTGCAAGGCAGTTAAGAAATGCATTGGCGTGACCATTTGGGACTGGACTGATAAGGTGATTGTATTCTCAACATTTCTTTGGTCACCTGCTGACACAACCCCGGCTTCTTTAGTATTCTTGGGTTCCTGGTGTTTTCGAAGGTGAAGGCGCACCGTTGCCCTGGGACGAGGTAAGAGTCAAACTCCTTTGGCGTTCAGCTGTGACTAACCGATAATTGTGTCACACTTATAGAACCTGGTGAAAAAGCCTGCGTATTTTGGAATTGTGGAGGGTTGGAAGAGCAAGGTCAAGAATTGAACACACCTTCCCATTGCCCTAAAGCCAAGCTGTATGCACAACAAAAATAACGAGACCTAATTTATATTTTTGCTATATCGCTATTTTGTCGTCCACGTCTCTCATTTGACTTCTCTGTCCAAGATTAAAGCAAATTTTCAGGCACTCCCCAATTTTCGCTAGTCTCATGACCTTTATGACTAGGATGATCGATTTCCCGAGCAAATTCTTGCTTATACGGCCCGTGCCACGTCGCAATTAACAGTGGACGCTGTCGGTAAAAGGATTATAATTGGTCCTATGTCATCCACCACCCCATCTCAGACAGCAAGCTGCGGAGTCGGTGCGGTCCTCGATGTCTAACGATGCAACAGAATGCAAGCGATTCTCACGGTTGTGTGAACATACGGACGAAAATCGACAAAGGTTGGTGGCTACCTGTTATTCTAAGTGCGTTATTAATGCTTTCTGGTAGCCGTGACGAGGCGCAGCGATATAAGAAGAGCGCACCACAGAATGAAACCATTGTGATCTGCCTTTCAAGATGTTAAAGATTATCTCATTGCTCTCCACTGTTCTGCTGGTTTCTCCTCTCTGCAGTGCACAGTTAGCTATTCTTGCTCAACTTTCCGGGAAGAAATATTTTGGGACGGCTACGGACAACCCTGAGCTCACCAATGCCTCTTATGTTGCTCAGCTGGGAAACACTCTGGATTTCCATCAATTAACTCCAGTACGTCGGTTTCATTGATTAGCATTGTTTGGAACGCTCACACCACTTGTCATAGGCGAATAGCATGAAATGGGTCTTTAGTGTTTTACTTGGTCTCGTGTACAGGTTTTAACAGCTTTACTTAGGACGCGACTGAACCAGAAAGAGGAACTTTCACATTCAATGGTGGCGATACTATTGTGGAACAGGCCCGGTCCCGAGGACAGCTCGTCCGAGGCATATACCCCCAAATTTACGTCCCTCACTATAGTCACTAAATCCTTTCGATTTAGGACACAATTGCGTCTGGCATAACCAACTACCGGACTGGGTCACCGCTGGCAACTTCGACAACGCTACTCTATTATCGATCGTACAAAATCACTGCGGCACTTTAGTCGGTCATTACAAGGGGAAAATGTAAGTATATACTTTTTTTCTACACAGTATACATCACTCAAACAACTTTTTCACAGATGTGAGTTTGTGAGATTATGACTATAATGTACGAATTTCAGTTGATATATACGCCCCTATGTGTAGTGAGTTGGGACGTGATCAACGGTATGTTCGCCTTCCAGCTTGTCCGGTTCTGCTGAACAATTCATTCGACGAGTAGAGGCTATCAACGATGATGGAACTTTCCGACAAAGTGTCTTCTTTAATACGACTGGTCTCGCCTACATCAAAACAGCGTTGCGAACTGCTCGAGCAGCTGACCCGAAAGCCAAGTTATATGTTAGTCTCCAATATGATAGTGTTCGAGATTTATTCATAATGTATGGCTTATATTTGCAGATAAATGATTTCAATATCGAAGGAACTGGACCTAAATCTACTACTTTGGCTAACCTCGTTAAGGAGTTGAAGTCAGAAGGTGTTCCTATCGACGGTATTGGCGTACAATCACATCTTATTGTGGGCGAAGTTCCTACTACTTTGCGTGAAAATCTTCAAAATTTTGTGGACCTCGGACTTGAAGTGGCGATCACAGAACTGGACATCCGTATGAATCTTCCCGAAACACCAGAACTACTAGCACAGCAAGAGAAGGATTACGAGACCGTCATAGCAGCGTGCAAGGCTGTTCGCGGATGCATAGGAGTCACTCTATGGGATTGGACTGACAAGGTATGGGTAGATATAGAAATACTGTTTTTGCCACGTGCTAAACGAGCTTAGTTTTCTTGGGTTCCTGGGGCATTCGCTGGTCAAGGCGCTGCTTGTCCATGGGACGAGGTCCGTTAATATTTCTTTGGGGTTTGAATTGTGCTCACAAAGTAATACAGAATTTCAAGAGAAAGCCAGCGTACCTTGGAATCGTCAAAGGTTTCTTATCTTAGTCTCGAAAAAACATAGATGCTGTATTGCAGGACACGACTCCAAAGTGTTCTGTTATTAATTAATTAAATTTGGTTCACATCTCGTGCGCTGCCATTGCGACAACCAAGACTGGGTGAAAACAAGCATCCAACCGCCTACGTAAAACGGATCAATGATTGGTTTCCTGCACTTCATGAGTTGTAAGAACTTTTTACTCAGGCCCAGGTGAGATACTTTACTGACTATGATCTAAATTGACAGAACTAATTTGGCAGTCTTATCCCAGCACTATTTTCGATGACATTACACAAAAGCACCACAAGACGCTCCTTGAATTTTGAGAAAACTATCCTCTATGTGATGTAGTCCTCACGATGTTCCGTGCCATCTAATTATTGGTCACAATATTCCTTTCTCATCTCACGGATGTGCGAAATATGCAGGTAAGTAATGGTAACGTGTTCAACATAAACTTAGGAGTAGGTCCTATTTCAATATTCCTATGACGGACGCAATACTTCAGTGGAGATTATAAAGGCAGATTTGCGAGGAACAACGATATCATTCAGCTACAACCCAAGATGTTGAAGACGGCAACACTCTGCACTGCTCTCTGGGCGTGTTTTAATATTTCTGCGGCTCAATTAAATACTCTGGCCCAGGCCGCCGGAAAGAAATATTTCGGGACCGCAACAGACAACCCAGAACTAACTAATACTGCATATGTCGCCCAACTATCAAATACTGCTGACTTCCATCAGCTTACTGCTGTGAGCTGGCTCTACGGTTTTGTCGTTTTCTCATACTGATTTTTTGATACTATATAGGCAAACAGCATGAAATGGGTAGCGTTCAATATACTTTCAACTGACAACTAAAGCGATTTTAACAGATGGTTTGACAGGATGCTACTGAACCAAATAGAGGCCAGTTCACTTTCAGTGGAGGCGATGCAATTGTCGCTCAAGCTCAAGCACACGGTCAACTCATTCGCGGTTTGTCGTTCCGTATATTCAACTCCACGCGCGTGTTAATGTTATTTTTCCCCTTTATGAAGGACACAATTGCGTCTGGCACAACCAGCTTCCTAGCTGGGTCACAGCCGGAAACTTCAACAATGCAACACTGTTGTCGATCGTTCAGACTCATTGCAGTACCCTTGTCGGACACTATAAGGGAAAAATGTAGGTTCCAAGCGTTTTATGTTCGTACGAAGTATCTGACATTCTTGATCCAGACGTGCGTATATATCACCCTGATTGTGAACTGGATTATATTCATTCCTCCATCGATTTGCAAATAGTCAGCTGGGATGTGATTAACGGTTAGCCTAAGTGCTTAATTCTTAAACACAGCCCGTCAACTCATTGTCATATGATGTTTAGAGCCTTTTAATGACGATGGAACCTTCCGGCAAAGTGTTTTCTTCACGACCACCGGCACGTCGTACATCGCTACAGCTCTTCGAGCAGCCAGGGCCGCAGACCCAGCTGCGAAACTTTATGTTTGCTTTTCGTTCTCATCTCCAAGCCCTATCATTTCCTAACCACAAAAACATTCTCACAGATCAACGATTTTAACATTGAAGGCACCGGTGCAAAATCTACTGCGATGATAAACCTGGTCAAATCTCTCCAACAACAGGGTGTTCCTATTGACGGCATTGGTATACAAGCTCACATGATTGTTGGCGAAGTACCCTCGACATTCCAGCAGAATCTCCAAAATTTCGCGAACCTAGGAGTGGAAGTCGCCATCACTGAACTGGACGTCCGTATGACGCTGCCCTCGACGGCTGCCCTCTTGGCGCAGCAATCGAAAGATTATCAGACAATTATAACCGCTTGCAAGAGAGTCTCGGCTTGCGTTGGCGTTACTGTTTGGGACTGGACGGACAAGGTAAGTACTTGTTTCAGTGGCAAAATAGCTGCATTGCTGAATGAGCTGCGATGTACTAGTTTTCTTGGGTCCCTGGTACTTTTGCTGGACAAGGAGCAGCTTGCCCATGGGACGAGGTTGGTTTCTGCGTTTTGAATCTCACAGAATCCTTGCTTAAGGTTGTATCCCTAGAATTTCGTCAAGAAACCTGCCTTCCAAGGAATTGTGAATGGCTGGAATGCCTAAACCCAACTAATACAGAATCCACAGAATTATGTACTGTTTACGAAAGCACTATCAATGAAATGTCTAGTTTGTACATGGATCTTAAATCAAGTAGATATGCAGAATAAGTCATGGAATTGTGGAATAATGAAAAGTACCAAGCCTAAGCCGAACAATGTTACCTTTCCGGATGAGCTTAACTACAAGAAGCTTTTAAATCTAAATCGATTTCAACTACTGACGTCCATCACGCTTAGAATTCACAGTCACTCGATATGGAGTCTAATGTTAATCCACAAAGCCAGGTATGAATTACTCAAGCTCGAGTATTATTCCAATGAAACTGACTCCCAGCTCTGCTTGTTGATGAAAGGAGGAAACGATCAACGAATCAGATAACGCGCAAGAGCTCAGAGTGGGGTTTTATCCGGAGCTTTTTCTTCAACGCCGCATTTGGATACTCAATATTCTACGTAGAGAGGGCATCACCAGAGTACGTTCTTTACAATTAGACCTATAAAGTACCACCATTTTGTCTGACAAGGTTTTACCGCAAAAGGTATTAGACGTTGGCTGTGGCGAAGGCCAGCTTTTAGGCGCACTTTGTCAACCTGCACCATGGCTTACACCGCCACCGCCTGAGGTCCTACCACCCAGTGGTACACCGACGTCACTAAATTTCCCTGTGCCACCATCACCGATAAATAATGAAGAAGATATACCTAACCTTCATATGACTGAAGTACATGGTCTCGATATCTCAGATGAAGACCTACAGTTTGCCATCAAGGCAATTGCTCCACCCGAGGAAGTCGAAACGGTCGACAGTCCAGGATATCGGCCTATTCACAGAGGAGTGCAGAGATTCGAGGAATTACATTCTGGTATATGGAAAGGCGGGCTGGAAGTAATCAACGACACATTCGTGGATATGGAGTGCATTGTGAGCACCGAGGTGTGAGTCTCTTTGGTACTCGTTTATTTCCCAACATGAAAGGCTTATCTTTCGTCTTTCAAAGGATTGAGCACCTTCCACAGGACATTTTTCCTGCCTTCGCCCCGATGCTTCTGGGAGTTTACCATCCAAAATATTTCCTTGTCACTACTCCATCGTATACTTTCAATGCTCGTTTCACACCTCCGGACTCGCCAAAATCTGCGAGAAAAGGATATCCGGACCCTACAGGACGAACCGACCGTATCTTCCGGCATCATGACCATAAGTTCGAATGGACCAAGGACGAATTCATAACATGGTGCAAAGAAACCGCTATTGAGTGGGGCTACGACGTTGAATATACGAGCATTGGAAGAGCATTGGAGACAGACCCGTGGGGGAGGGACGACGAACTTGAAGGCGCGACATCTGTTGCTGTGTTTCGAAGGCGGGATGATACAGGCAACGAGACGAGAGAACAGAGAGGACGAACCATCATTCAAAGCCTGACTCCGTCCGGGACATCACATGAACCACTTGCGCTGTATATTCATGAGGCGGATCCTGCCGCAAAGTCACCAAGACCCCTCGATGAAATCGCTAATTTCGTCAAATCCAAGATGGAGGAATATAGGGAAGTCTTCATGAGGCTGGAGGAGCTTTGGTTCGAGCCTGATATCGCGACCATGTGTGGAGGTTGGCTTGAGTTTTTAGTGAGGGCTGTCGAGCACAGCGACTTCCTGAAATTGAAACGGGACGTTGATGGGGTACAAAAGAGACAACGAAGCATGTGGAACGTCGAACTCATTGGAGGCGTTCCTTACAATCCTTGGGAAGCTGAAGTTAATACTAGTGTAGACTTCATCCCTATGGATTGGATACCGGGAGAAGGGCCTCATGACACCGGCGATGACAGTGATCCTGACGAATCGACCGGTGCAGAGGGTGACGTCTCTGCTAACACTTCAGATAATGAAGCCGATGATTCGGACAGTGATGCTGCGACGAGAAGATGGAAAGGAAAAGCTGCATGGACATCGTTAGTAGATACAGGCTCTGATGGACACACTCAATCTGGTTGGACGAGTTCTGGTACTGATTGGGGAAACTACAAGGGAACGGAATTTGAATGGAGTGACGTTCCTCAAAGTGCAAAAAGTTCTGCCACTGGCTGGGATGGAGATGAGAGCGGGGATACAACTTCCTGAGATACGTTTCGTTCGCGAATTGTAGTGATATGATATACATTAGGAATGGGTAATGTCCAAGAAGTGGATGCTACAATACTATGTCTGGGTCATTAGAAAATATACAGATTCTGAATAATGAAGTACTCACCTGGTATAAATATGCTTTCCGTCATTAATAATCTCTATTCTCAACTTCATTCCTTCGACACCGAATGAACAGGAGCTATAACTCCAGGGTCAATGGCAAGACCTACGAAACCTCGTGATTTCACGCACATATTAATGGGTGTAACTGAGCCATATAAGTGACCATCCACATAAGATAGCAGCATGTCAGCGCCAGCAGTAAGGACGTCCGAATTGTTCTATTATATGCCGGTCAAAATCAACTTGGTGGGTCTTATACGCAAACATACACTTGTTGAGGCCCTTTTGGCACAAAGAGCGCTGCAAGAGTCATAAGCCCAGCTGTCACAACAAACATAAAAAGGACGGGGAATATAGAGGCCATGATGGGTCAATGCTAAGATTCGCAAAGACACAAGGGGGTTGGTGTACAGAGCTGTGCCGCAGGGTGGTGACGCGCGACGTCACAAAAGAATATTTCGTGATCGTGGTAATATTAAGCATATTAGGATTAGATTCCTCTTGGATGTTCGGCGCCTAAGAGATATAAATACTTGCACCTTATTTCTGCCTCGGACTTCATCTGGAAGGGGTGTTAGGTCAACAGTAGTGCCGAATGCTGCACACACTCCATCGCATAATCCAAGCTTGTGTCATGATCCGCCATCGAAATTTTTTTATTTTAGGAATATATGAGAATTATCATGCACAATTTTTTTCAAAGTGACTTAACTAGCCTAGTCGGTGGCTGTATATTTTCAATTTTGACACTCTAAGTCCTCGTGATGTAATAAACATACATTTCAGGGACGCATAGGGACGCCTAAGATTTGACTCAGAAATATGTGGCGCAAAAATGAATAAGATAACAGTGAACGGTAATATGTACCAAGTATCACGTAGAGTATCGATGTATGTAAAATTGATAGATTAAATACCTCCATGTCGTACTGGCAAAATCCCTATTGTTCTCTTGAATCAAAGTTCTCAAGTTGTTGGAACACTCAGTCATATTGAACTTATAGACTAACTGTCGGAAGTAATTCATGAGCTAGAGCTCTGGTGAACCACGGTGTGCCACCATAATTATCTAGTGTCTGACCAATTGAATCCAGATCCACTGGCCTTGTCTCAATCTCTCGATTTATCGAGAAGTCTTTCTGTGAAAAGATACACCCCATTTACACCTATTTAAGCTTTTCCGACTGAGAGGCTGAGAGTATATAGGAGAATGCGTGGCTTGAGATCAATGCGATTACTCGGTGATCATTAGATGTCTTGGTGTGTAACCAGGTGAAAGGCCTGTTCGTCCGATTTATCCAACCATATGCATGATTGCTTAATGGACCAATGATCCATCCGGCTTTACCGCATATTTGCGCCTTTCTGGCATTTTCTCTTCCTTCGACCACGAGAAAGCCGCGGGAATTCACAAGCCTCCCTGAACCTGAGCTTCCATCGCGGTCCCTTATAAAGTATGTATCCACTTTGATTGAGAAACTACTTTCCGGAGCGGACAGACAGAACGGCCAGGCAAGCAAAAGCCAAAGTCGGTACTAGTAGCCAATGCTACCTGTTTAAACTACTGCATTATCAAGAATGTCAACCGATTTGTGGCGAACACTACATATAGTACCTATTTTATTGTATAAAATATTGCCGATCTCACCCAACTCCCTTGAACTACCAGCGTTTTACATAAGGAATAAACAGCAGAACAACTGCATCCCAAGGTTGGACTGAAAAAACCCGACTTTCAAAGCATTGTCATGCGCTGTCTCTTGTGATCAGTAGCCAAAATGTGTGAGACAATAATCTTCACAAAGTACATGCGTACACAGGTTTTGTGATTTTTTTTAAGAGTCCGGACTTCGGAAGAATGTGAACAGAGAAAATCATAATACACACACAGATGACCACAGTCCTAAGAGTAAGCATTTGTCATTTGGTTTCAAGATCATTTTTCCCCAGGTACGGGGTCTGACGGAAGCTGTAACCCCGGATATGTGCCGTGGGGTAACGCTCATCGAGAATGAAGTGCGGAGCGCTCCCAAGATGAGAGTGAGAGTATATTCTAGACCACTCTATAGTAGTAAAAGCCTATTTGCCCTGCAGTTAGAAAGCATCGCATCCTTTCAATTTTGTCAATGCTACCGGTAATTTTTAGGCAGACAATGAGAGAAATTACACATATGTATACGACATAATATACAGTCTCGCGATTTCGAACCCCCCTTTGGTGATTGTAGAGTTAAAACATTGTTTACATTGTTTATACTGTTATTAATATGATTACTGAGAAAACGTCCAAAGGAGGGTCGAGCTATTTACCAATTGATGCCAATAGCAATACAGGAAAAGGAGTGAAAAAACTAAGTTGATGATATCTGAGTCGACCGAAGATGTGAGAAATCGTGGGCTTTGTCGTCGTCGAGTATTTCTGAGCCCGAGTCTGGCCGAGGCTGCAGCTCAATCTGTGAGTGCTGAGTATCGTATTCTCTTGTAACGGCAATCTAGAACGAGGGGTTTGTCGGCAACGAAAAGAAAAGGTCACTCCTCATACATACCTGAAGCTGGCGTCCTTTGCTGGACCGTTCCCGAGTAAAAAGCCGATTGACCCATGAAACGCCCGAGCGCGGAAAATGACCAGGTTCGTGACCTTCCAAGTCTCCTTCGAGATACTTGGGAAAGGAAGAAGAATTCATCGTGTCCTGTAATGGATTATTCGAAATTGAGAACTTAAAGATGGGAGTAGAAGGAACACTTTCAGCAGGACCAGGACTGAGCGCTGGGTTGAGTGGTCTGCGACCACGCTCCGCAGGGCCAGCAGAGTTTGAACTGTGTTGGTTGTTCTTACGTCCAGATACCCAAAATATGGCAGTTGCGTTTACGATAATCTATCGACGTTATCAGGCGAAGCATTCGAAGTGCATTTAGGGAGAAACGTACATCAGCACCACAAGCGCCAAGATTCACCCAGGCCAACTCCCGACCATCCAAGACGATGAGAATAACCACATTTACCTGAGAACACATTTAGCATTGGACACAGAAGAGAGTACAAAGTTCGTACTGTTGAAGTGGTAAGAGCGAGGAAGGCTGCTCTGTTTCGGAGGCGGTGGTCAGTCCAAATTGTCAGCAACAAAACCTAAAAATGCCCACATGCAAGTTCGGATAGCCAGACGACGAATTCCAGAGCTCATAACTTTTGATCGAACAAGAGGATACAGGAACATAAAGGTTAAAAATATGTTGATATACCTGGAAGTTTGCATTTTCCATAATTGAACTATCAGGAGGTTGAAAAAAAGCTCACAGATCGTAGACAAGAAGGGGTATCGACGCAAGGGGTTTCAGTCCGATGACACAAGCACCATTAGGTTTGTTCTCGTGTATTGGACCTTCGATAAGAGCAATAAGATCAGCGGGTTCAATATAAGAAAAAAAACATACGCACCTCCCAGCATTAGTGTCATTATGATGCAATAGAGTGAGACTGAAACAATACAAGTGAGATATACAGCCGACTCCAGTCTCCTCTCTCCAGCGCTTGGTGACCAGACAATGTGTACTTTTTCGGCTATGAAGTTGTTCAATCGCGTTCAGTATTATGGAAGATAAATTAGAGGGAAAAGAGCGAACCAAGAAAGGCGTAAACAAAGAATTTGGCCGTAGAATAGAAAATAACACACAGGTATGCCGCAGCTGTGCATGTGTTGTGCGAGTATTCCAGACCAACACCGAAAATAAGGAGGCCACCTAGTCGAAAGGTCAATTAGCAGATCGAGCACAGAACGTTGCGGAGCTTACTGCTGATCATAAATAGCCATGAATCGCAAAACATCAAAATAACGGCCATCCGTGGCCATGGCATACTTTTGATACCATGATACGAGAGGTTTTCAAATTGCAGTCTCCGTGAAATGCAGTGCGTTATAACAGTGAGGCCTGGAGAGACAGGGAAAAAAAACTGTTAGTTTGGTCTGGCTTTAATGGTTCAATGTTTGTTAGGCGGACCAAGGAAGATGATGAAAGCGGACAACGTTTGCAACGCAGGGTGCGGGAAGAACACGGGATGCAGCGCGATTGCCATCGCGGAACACCGCAAGGAAGAAGTTTAATGTGGAGGTTTGGCCAGAGTAGCGACGGACAGAGGCAGAAGGTCGGCCTTGTATCGCGAGGCCTTATATGTACAATTTCGCGTCACCATTTACCTTTAGGGAGATGGGGATCTACGTACATTTCTTCATCTCCCCTGTTTACTGCTATTTGAAAGCGGTCTGGTGGCGCATATATCAAGATTGCGGTTAATTGCGATCCAATATCCAGGGCGCAGCCGGCACTCTTGAACAGGGCTGTGATGCAAGAAAACTGGGCAAGATTTTTGGACACGTGGGGTAAATACTGACAGGTCCACATTGTCCCAATTTCTCTCGAAACTCGACCAAGCACTACTAGAAAACCGAAAGATGTGTATGTGGAGTTTCAGCGTGCATGCACGAGCAATTAAAAAATAACTGACTCTCCATAGGATTTAGTCTTTAATTATAATCTTCCCCAGAGGTTTCTTTAGAGAAAAGAATTGTCCAACCAAGTCGAAAGAAACGGATTCTGGGCTTAGTTCTTTTAAAAGTGCCATGTTTTGGTCACGCGCGCGGTTATTGAAATTTTGATGTCTGATCATATGCGGTTTCAGTTATTTACCCCATCCCGACCGTTTGTCGGACCAAAACAAGTATGTAGGGAGTCGGGACGCGCCTTGGAAACTGTGGAGAACGGAGGCAATGCATATATACTGGTTTCTCGCACACCCCACCGGAGCCATTCCATTTCCAGTTTGCTCAACTCGCGGCAGACGACGGCCATGAATTCGATTTCTTCTTCTCTGCAAAGTCTGCGAACGTCGTGAAGATTAGAGCTCATGATACTCCGGCAGGCGCTCAGCAGTCGCATAGCTCACCGAATTCATTACAATCGCAGTTACTACTTAGGCCTTGACGTGGTACCGGAAGCCCGTCATATTGACCATTTTGTTCGGTAGGTGCTCACACTATCCTGCGCGTGACTACATGCGAGATTAGGAGATATACATCCTGCCCGTGTCAAGGCGTTCTCGACGCGTAGGGGCCGCAAAATCAGAGTATGAATCCATGATCACTCTACAAAATAAACCTACACTTCATCATCACCATAGAACAATGGACTAACCTGTCTTGAAATAAAGGGATTTGGCCAGGTAAGTATGAAAAAAAATTCCTGCACAACTGCTCAAAGTCCTATGCATTGCAGCGATCTTCGGTTGGGCGATCTGTTATGCTGACCCCTGAGCGATAGGCTGAGCCTTCCTCGAACGCGCGAGATGCGTTGATTACCTAGAATCGGAGGGGCGAGAGGGCCATCGAAGTATAAATCAAACATATATTCATTCCAAGGCACGCATAGCTGTGGACGGAGGTAAAACGTAGGCTTTCGGGTCTAGATACATGATATCATGAACTCAAGTAAATCAATTCTCAAAAATAGGGACGTATGATTGCGCTTGTGTTGAAGACTAAGGTCGAATAAGGAGTTTGGTCAACACAATCCACGAGAATATATTAATTTGATTATTCACCTGAAATATTTGTCAAGATATGTAAACTTTTTCCAAGAATCTTTCTACTCGTCGTCATCGTCGTCAGCCTCTTGCAGCCACTAGAGTAAATATTTTAGAGAAAAGATATAATTATATATTGACTGATGCAATCACCTTCAAGAAAGGCTCGCTAGCCTTCCTGACCTTTTTGCTTGTATCTTTGTCGACATACTTTTTGCTGACATGGGTACCCCACTGAGTTACGACCTCTTCATCCAAGAGGTCAATTTGGTAGAAAGCCATGAGGATCTTTGGAACGGCAGATACAAGATCTGGATGAGAGAAACCAACGAAGCGCTCTATACCACCCAAGAGCGACTTCTGATGTTTCTCAGAGGTAACCAACTGTCAAACAGAAAGGTAAATGATAAGAAAGTATGAAGGGAGAAAGATAGTATTACCTTTGTCAACAGTGCACCATATTTTTCAATTTCGGATACAATGTTTGCAGTGAAGAGAGCTTGGACTACAACGGTGACAGTCTTGTGCTTCTTCTCGATTCCCAATTCTTCCGCCTTCTTGTATATGGCAATCGAATATGCCTTCGAGTCGTCCTCTCTGTTTTCTTCAATCCAGCGACCGAGTTGAGCATAAGGACTGTTGGCGTCGTCATCGCTGCCATCATCGTCTCCTCCCAAGACAGCAGCTGCCATGCTGCCTTCCAGGGCCTTAATACGTTCTTTGACGGCCTCGGGTGACGTATCGGCAGACCAATCTTCCTTCGCAAGAGCAGTGTCGGTGTTGAGTTCAGCTGCCTCAGCTTTGATCTTCTTCGTCAATTCATCGTCACTCTCGGCACCTGCATCAGGAGATTCGCCATTCTCGCCAGCAGGGTCTGGGGTGCCACCACCGCCGACACCCCCAGCGGCATCACCGGTGTTCCTGTTCTTGCCTTTCTTGATCTTGACGGGTGGATTTTTCACGATGAAAGTCGTCAGTTTGTGACGCATGTCAACGCCGGTACGTTCACCACAGGCTTTACAATCACGAATAATATCCTCTTGCCTGCCGTTCTTGAGAATAACCAGTTCTGTTTCCGGATTTTTGCAGGATTTGCACAACACAAATTTTTCAATGAAGACGTCTAGAAGTTCCCGCAAGCGGTTGGCATCATGAGCTCCGTTGACGATGTATCGGTCATTTTTCTCGTCAAATGTAGTTTGAGCTCCCAGCTCGCACCCAAAAAACTTCGTGGTGTAAGTGGGTGGGCGACTGAGGGCCCGAGCCACATCGGACATATTGGGGATCACGGTTTTGATGCCATTTCCTTTACCTTCAATCTTGGTAGTCAAGAGAGGCATACTAAAGAAATCGATTCACGTCGATCAGTAAAAGTTGAAACTTCTAAAGAAATAGATAATTACCGGTAGCGGTAAAACTTGTCTTCGACATCACGACGAATGTTGACGATTCCGGCGGCCATGCTGGGCAGTTAAGTTTTTAACGCTATAGACCACATTAAGCAACAGCAAGAATGTGAATAAAGAAGATAGACTGACGGGACTATTGGAAGATTTAGGTAAGTATCTTTTATGCTTTGGCTTAGCAATTGGAGGTCGAAGCATGAATCCTCTGCCTTGACAGAAGAATATGCTTGGTTGAAAATGGGGGGAGTGGAGAGACGCAATTGTGAAGATCTAGACAATAAATCTTCTGAAAGGTATACTGAAGTATAAAAACAAGACAGAAGAGGTGGTGGGGGTTCACTAACAAGCCGCGTTTGCACACGTCGACACGGCTGTACAAAACTTAACCGATGCATCGGCAATGGCCGCAATTTTGTCAGCCAGCATGTGACTGGCATCTAAAAATTCCTGTCATCGCCGCCGTTGAAGGAAAATTGGTGTTTCGTCTCATAAATACAGGGTTCTGAAGTCGAGATACATATATCAATTAATATGAAGTAGAATGTGCCGAGTTCCAATGGTAAATCCGCATAAATTTATTTGAAATAACAATCCTTGGCAAGTTTAAGCGCTCATGAATTCCATAGCCTACTTCACGATGTAACATCTTTTCCCGAATACGTATCTGACAGAAGAAATGCTCTGTGCCAGCGCACGCATAACCTTTGCATCAATCTCTCGATTACCGTAGTACAATGAGATATCTTGCAAACCCCAACCAGTGTACGACCTTGCTCGTAAGCATTTTATAAAAGAGGCCTATAGAGATTGATCGACTGTTACCTATGGGTAATAGTTAAAAGAAACTAAATTCACTGACAGGAAAATCCTCCACTTGTGACTCAACAGTTGAGAGTGACAAGTTTTCGATTCCGGGTAGTTTCTTGGAAAGAAGGTCTATGAGATTAATGTCAATTTCCCAAACATTCAGATGCAGGGAAACTAGTTTTTTGCACTGCGAGGCCTCGTTTATGATAGCTGCAGCTTCGTCCCACTGAAGATAATGATCTCGTATAATTATTTCCTCCAGATTGATGGATGCCCTCCTGATGCATTCCATAAGGATAAAGACATTCTCGGGTTCTCGTGATGGATATATGTCCAGCACTTGCAAACGGGAAAATGCTTGAGGGTTTGCTAAGCAAGTGGATAGCCAAGGGCATAGTTGAGGTTCCATATCCCATGGCATAGCAAATCCAGAAGGGTTAAGTCGAAGATTGAGACGTTTGAGAGTACCAGAGGTGTTCCAAATAAGATACTTAAGGCCCGAAGGGTCGTAAAACGATTTGTTGAATGCAAGACGAACATCGAGGGAGGATAAAGATGGAAATGAGGACAGCTGAGCAAAAAAGTGTGACAGATCAACGGCTTGAGAGCGAGATGGGCATGACCATATTTTTAACGCGTCAAGAGATTGACTTTGCCTATTTATAAAACAGGCAAAGTTATCGAAGAGCGCATCAACGTCAAGGCCACCAGAGAGGTCTTGGGGATTGTTCACAATTTGTATCTCGAGTTGCTTCAAAGATGACAAAATGGGGGGATTTTGGAGGATTGTACGATATCCCAAGAGCCCACCCGTAAGAGACAAGCAGTACAGCCTGTTCTCAAGTGTCGCCCAAAGAGAATCGAAAAAGGAACGGAGAGCGTGGGAGTTGAATGACGGAGATATGCTTGGAAAGTCCAACGTGAGATTTCGGAGATTTAGGAAGCCTGCACTCAGGCGGGCAATTGCCTCTAGTACCATGCTTCCGAAGCATTGCTGATAGGTATTTTTAAAGTGGCGCATTGTCTGGTCGCCTCGTAATTTCTAGTTGATAGAAAATGGTCCTAATTAATCTTGGGGGCGCAGCATACCGATAAGAAAACATACCTTCAATCTCCCGTCTCCACTGACGTCTATTTGGTCTATATGAGAACAGTCCCATATGCCTTCTTTGCTGCTCTGATCCACGTTCGCGAAAGAAATCGACATATTTTGTACTTTACTCGCGACATTTGGATCCCTAGCGACCATGAGCTTGTCTGTGCAAGGTCAATGTGCAATGAAAAAGAATTGCGTACGATAAGCGATCCAAGAGACGTATACTTTGTGCCGTCATACGCGTCGTAATTGAGACCTTTTTCCACCGTACCCCCAGTGCAAGATCCAAAAAGACGCTGTTAACGCAACGCAGTTGATATAGAGCATCCTCTGGAATAAATTGAGCAATATTCAACCAAAGCTCTGGGGGGATGTCGACCATACTATAGAAGGTGGTGGTGTATATGAGGGATGTCTAGAGGGGTGGAAATGGTTGAGGGACAAACGTTCGTACTTATTCTGGAATTTTAATCTGAGCGTAAACATATTCGGGCATCATAGAAAGCCAGGTATCTTCTAGGTTTCATACACCAATGATAATATCACGATCGCTCGTCCTAGGCACGGAGACGAACAGGACTGGACTGATGTCTATAAATATCAGAAATATAGTTGCCAATCATTCGAGATAAGCACATACCAGCAGCCCTGGGAAAATCTGATTGTTGTGTTTCTCGATTTGGTTGGTGGTGTTGGGAAACCAAGAGACTTCGCAAATTTTGGTAAATGATTGCTGGCAATGTCGACCGTAGCGCCACCCTAGCATCGAATATCATTTCAAAAGGCCGAGGACATCGTGAAGACTCCCTTGATCTGCCAGTAAAGATAGTCTTCTATGAGAGCAGCATGGATAATTATGTTCTTTATGTGCAATGTGATCGATCAGAATAGTAGTATATCACCTATAATATATGTCCCGAATACCTTGTCTCGGAGTAACCATAGCTCGTGCGTCCTCAAATGCCCCCAAAGCCGTAGTTTATCCATGAAGATGAGAATCCGGTATACAAACCTTAACAGCGACAGCAAAAACTTGCTGAGGGAAAGACTTCTTGCTTATCTAAACGCCGGTTATCTATTAATTATCACACGGAGTGGCATAGGCGCCAATGAGTACTTCACCATGTTCCCATCGTTCAAGAATTCAGCGCTTCATTGGCGACAGTTCAGGCCGCAAAAAGACGATGACTGACATGGAAAACCTCTCCACGATTCCTTAACTATCTGACAGAGGATGGTACTAGAAGTGCAATGCATTGAGTATGTGGGAAGATGGAAACTAGCACTTTCCTGTAAGCAAGTCAGCGGATTGACAGCAAAAGCTATGCATGTTACTCACGTTCCAACATATATCCCCCGAAGTTTCGCGTAATGTGTAAATTTGGGGCATGACGGTCAGCATAAAGGTGCATGTGACTGAATAATATGGGATGGCCATGAGAAAAGTACTGGAACAGAAAGATATGTACAAGAAGATTTATTTTCGACACTGAAAAAGTGAGTATAGAATATTTCAATAATAATAGTGCGGAACATGGTGCATATGTCCTGTTCCAAAGAAGCTGACAACGGAGGGGATGTTGCGGGCAATGGCAGACATCGTATCTGTGTCAAGTTCTTGCCCCCCTTGCCATATACCTAAATCCCTCAAATTCCATTGTGCGTAAGACCTATCCTCTATTCCCTGGACACCGACAGACTTTATACAGGAAATCAGTACTGACTAGTGTGCGGGACTCCAACGGACACTGACCATTGATGTACTACCATATCTGCGCTCAATAATGATAGAATCGGCAACAAAGATAGACAGAGTTTTAGTCCCAGGAAGTTTCATGGCCATTAAATCAAGCACAGCGCTATCCAATTTATTAATATTTAGACGGAGGCGTTCAAGCTGTTCGCAGGTGGAAGCAACATCAACCAGCTGCGACAGTTCTTCGAAATTAAGATACTTGTCGCGAACGTTAAAATCCTTTAGCGTCTTGCTTGTCCGTCGTAGACATGCTAGTAGAATATCCAACGCACGTTCGGTGTTCGTAGGGAAGATGGCAAGGGATTGAAGGCGATTTAAATGGTGTTTTTCCTTGTGATTAAAGCAGTCCCAAAGCCATATGCTCAACGGACTTTCCCTTTCCAGGTTCCTGCCTCCTGTAGGATTTAACCGAAGGTCAAGTTTTGTAAGTGTACTGGAACAACCGTCGAGGAAGTCACATAATCCAGAAGGATCTCTGAGTGAGGTATTGAAGGCCATGCGATTATTGAACGAGTTCAGATTCGGCGGAATCTCAATAATCTTGAAAAACTGCGACAAGTCCAAATCTGCCCAGGACCATATCGTCAGCGACCGGAGGTTGGGATTGAAACGATTTATGAAGGGAGCCACATCTTCGATTAAAATGTCTGAATCTATATCTTGGGGATTTCTGAATATATTATTCGTGAACTCGACACTGAGGTCATGTAGCTGTGGCAAGAAAGGTCCAGATCGGATGAATTTTCGATAACCTTCTAAATTCCCCCCCAAAGATAAAACTTGCAAGTTTGCACCGAATGCCAGCCAGAAGGCCTCAAAAAGATGTTGGAGGTGATACATAGGGGGTAGATCCCAGGAATCAATAGAAAGTCTACTGACATTCCGAAAATTGGGGCTAGCCTTGATAAGGGCGTCAACGACATCGCTAAAGGCCGGAATTCGACTAAATGCTGGCCTTCCACTTGACGAAGATGGAACATTGTCGGGACCTACAAAATTTTCCCGTAGCAAGATTCTGAAGACTCGATTGACCGTGAATTGGAATTGTTGCCTCAGATGCTTGAAGTCTCGCACGTTCCCTCCACTGCCTTGTCTATGACGCTCTTTCACATGAGTCAGACGTATCGACAAGCTCTTTAACCTGTCTGCAATGAAGGGATCCCTGCCCGATAAAAACAAGTCCGATTAGTAGCGGCAGCAAAAACCGAGAAAAGGCCATAACACTCACGATAATCGTTTGAGAATATGCACAGCTTCCGACGGATTCCTCGTCACAATCGACACTTCCTTCCACCTCAGATCCATGCCAACATCAAAAAGTACCCTGTTGACCGATATGAGATGGCAAAGCTCCTCATCTGGAATGAACTGCGAGACGTGTAACCAGATTTCTGGGGGTACATTCATCATTCTCGACCTGAATTCCTCTAGCTCGGTTGGTTTGAGTCCAGAGAAGAAATTCACGATCCCTGGAAGGATGTTTTAGCCCAACACCGAGTTGTATAAAGAGCCGAGCTGAAGCGATGGGCCTTCCTGAGAGAATGCCGCCGTTCAACATCCAACACATCTTTAAGGTAATTATATGCATTCGGACGGTCCCCGATGTCATGGTTGTCGTTTGAGATTGTCACTGCATTTGGCTATTGGCATCAATCAAATTTGGTCCTAGTACATAGCCATAATATTTGCAACTTCCGCGAATATTTAGTCAATTGAATAGCCTGATAAGACCCAGTTACATAGACGAGTCATGCAAGTCAAATACCCAGTCATTGTGAATTTGTATTAGAACTGCTCGAGGTTGGCATACGACTTGACAACTTGATCAATTGATCTTGACATATTGAGGTCACTGCCTCGAGCAACGTAAAATGATATCTATCTACGTGTTTTTCTGCTGAGAAACCAATAAATATCCAATCCATGACGAAGTCAACATAATTGATAGTAATAAAAG
>Ga0247779_1000145_pt1 | contig 55456 bp, 41 predicted proteins | sample UWRJL221509R5_FD_179925 | JGI IMG/M metagenome (GOLD analysis project Ga0247779, IMG submission 179925) | Plant litter microbial communities from Arlington Agricultural Research Station in Wisconsin, United States - UWRJ-L221-509R-5 | ecosystem: Environmental > Terrestrial > Plant litter >... | reverse complement strand
GAAGCGGTTGATCCACACTGCACCCGATTCGGTCGCCGGTGGACCCGCCGTGCCGAAACCGATCGAATCTTCCGCCGATCCGTCATCGAGCTGGAACGCGATCGAACCGGTCGGCACCCACGGCGTCGAAGCCCGGTGCTTACCCTTCACCCCGTGCGCGGCCGCTCCCAACAACGGGCGCGGAACCAGCGTCTTGCCCGCCAGACGGCTTGCACGGCTCTTCGCCTTGCTCAGCGTATGCACGCTCTTCAGCGTCGGCAGTTTCGATGTGCCGCGCGCTTCGATCGAGAACGTCAGCGGGTCGCTGCCGGCCGCGTTGGCGATGTTCAGCGTGTCGGTATCCGTCGCATTGCTCGCAACGGTAAAGGCCAGGGACGTCGGCGTCACCGTCGCCAGCGGAGGATTGCTCGGCGCGCCTACATCCAGGTGAATCGAGTCGACCCACCAGCCCGGCACGCCGCTCGCTGCAAACGAGGAGTCGTCCGCCGTGCGGAAGCGCAGCTGCGTCGGCTGACCCACCGCCGTCGCCGGCAACAATGCCGTCGTCGTGATGAAGCCGCCGCTGTCGCCCGACCACGCATTGCGGTTCGCGAGCGGGTTGTCGCAGCAATCGGAAATCGGCTCTACATAGCCGCCGGTCGTGAAGCTGCCGCCCGCATCCACGATGTCCGCAAACGCGCCACCGCCGATCGAGATCTCCAGCACCGCGCCGTCGAACGTGTCTTCCAGGTTGAACTGGTGATGGAACGTCACGCTCTGGTTCGCCACCGGCGTGAACACCGGCGAGTCCAGCGTGAAGTCGCTGACCGAGCCCACGTCCTGCGCAAACGCCGCATTCGGCGCCGTGTCCGAGGCCGTCGACGTAGTCGTCCAGTCATTCGTGCCCGAGCTCACCCAGCCGCTCGGCAGCAACGGCGCCGGATTCTCGTCGAAATTCTCGTCCGGCGGGAATGTGCCCGGACCGCCGGAGAACACGGTCAGGTTCGCGGTCGCCGCACCGGCATTGCTGCCGACGCTGGTTACCAGCGCGCCTGCCGGGATGGTGTTGGTATAGATGCCTGCCGCTGCGGCCGACACGTCCACGCTGACCGTACAGGTCGCCGCGGCCGGAATCGCTCCGCCCGTCAGCGTTACCGAACCGCCTCCTGCCGTCGCCGTAACCGTTCCACCGGTACAGGTCGTCGAGGTGTTCGGAGCTGCGGCAACCGCCAGACCGGACGGGAATGTATCGGTCAGCGGCGAAGAGATCGTCGCTGCACCAGGCTGGCTGACATTGCTGAGCGTGATGGTCAACGTGCTCGTTTCACCCGCTGCAAGCGAATTGGGCGAGAACGCCTTGGAAATCGACGGCGCACCCGGCCCCGCCAATCCTGCAACCGCTCGGACCATCAAGGAACGATAGCCGGGCTGACCATCCTGCGTGACATCCCACGGACCGGTATTGGCCCATGAAAAACCGCCCTCGATCGGTGTCGAGGTGCTTTCATCGGCGCCGACGAATACGCCACCACCGACGCTGGTCGGTACCCACTGGGTGGCAATGAAGACATCGCCGGAGGCGATATTGAGGTTCAGGTCCGAAAGATCGAAGGACTGAAATGTCGGCGTGAACGGGACACCGCCAATCGCCGTGACATTGGCCGTCACCGACTTCGTGCCGAGCACGGTACCGGGACCGCCGCCGTCACCATCCGCCGCGTAGACCACGATGTCCATCGGGAACGAGGTGACGCCCGCATTCGTGATGAACGAAAAGCAGACGCTGGAGAACGTCGCTGGATAAGCCGGCGGAGTGAATTTTTCGGCGAAGCGACCATCCGTTACGGTGGGCTGCCAGCCGTAACCATTCTCGCCAGTACCATCATCATGGATGATGATTCCCGGCGTGGCCGCATCGCAACCGCCACCCTCGGGCGCTTGAACGCTGAACGGCTGAATGTGCCCGCCCTGTACCGTGTTCAAATTCACCTGTTGAGCTGCGGCCAGGCCGCAGCCCGTCGCCGCAAAAGCCGCCAACAGACATCTACTCAATCGTTTCATAGCGAACCCCATTTGTCCGTATTGCGAGATGTAGGCGTACGGACGATCGCGACGCAGGCGGACAAGGACCGGATGCTCACAACCGTCGACTCGATATCGGTCAACGCATCCTTCGCCCGCGCGAGCAACTCCGCGGACTAGGGCGCTCCCCGACTATAAGCGCGTTCGGGCTCGAGGGACAATACTTTTGCGCATTTGTTCCATTGGCTTACAAATGGATCGATGGCGGGCGCAAACAGGAAAAATTTTCCCCCTCAAGAACCGCGCGTGCGTGAGCCTTCACATCCGCTTCACAACGCTAAATCAAAGGTCGCGTTCGACTACGATCGCATGCTTTCGACGAGGTGATCGATGCGCCGTCCCGCCCTGCTCGTCCGCCGTGTTGCCTGGTCCATTGCGCTGATCTGCATCGTCCTGGCGATGGGTGGATGGCTGCTCCTTCGCGGCAGCCTGCCGCGCTACGACGGCAGCGTGCAGAGTGATCGCCTGACCCAGGCCGTGACGGTCGAGCGCGATGCACTCGGGACAGCCACCTTGCGCGGCGGCAGTCGCAACGACGTGACCTGGGCGCTCGGTTACGTGCATGCACAGGAACGCTATTTCGAAATGGATCTGCTGCGCCGGCGCGCAGCAGGCGAACTGGCCGAACTGTTCGGTCCGGTCGCCGTCGCGGTCGATCGCAAGGCGCGTGCGCATCGCATGCGTGCGCGAGCGCAGGCCGAAATCGCTGCGCTGCCGGACGAGCAACGCAGGCTGATCGAGAACTATCGCGACGGCGTGAATGCCGGCCTCGCGGCGCTGACGGTGCGACCGTTCGCATATCTGTTGACGCGCAACGCGCCGGCGCCATGGCGCAGCGAAGACACCTGGCTGGTGATCGCCGCAATGGCCTTCACCTTGAACGATGCCGAAAACACGCGCGAGCTCGCCTTCATCCAGATGCATGCCGCGCTGCCGCAGTCGGCATTCCGTCTGCTCGACGCGAGCGGTGGTTCGTGGGATGCGCCGATCGCGGGCGCAGCGTTGCCGCTTCCGCCGTTGCCGACGGCGGCGGAATTCGATCTGCATGCGCTCGCCGCAGGGAGCGCGCCGCCGTCCGACACCGCAGTCGATCGTCTGCCCGGCAGCAACAGCTTCGCCGTCGCCGGACCCTTGGCCGGAGGCGCTGCACTGCTCGCCAACGACATGCATCTGGACCTGCGCGTGCCGAGCCTGTGGTTCCGCGCGCGCCTGATCTTTCCGAATCCTCGCCGCGCCGGCCAGCAGGTCGAGGTGACCGGCGCGAGCCTGCCGGGTACTCCGGCCATCGTCGCCGGCAGCAACGGCAAGATCGCCTGGGGTTTCACCAACAGCTATGCCGACACCACCGACTGGGTCCGCGTGATGCGCGACCCGAACGACCCGCATCGCTATCGCAGCGCGGACGGCTGGACGTCCATATCGAAACACACCGAAATCATCCGCGTGCACGGCGCGGCCGATCAGACGCTCGAGGTCGAAGACACGCAGTGGGGACCCGTCATCGCCAGGGACGTCGACGACGTGCCGCTCGCGATCGCGTGGACCGCGCAGGAACACGGCGCATTCAACGTCGAGCTGCAGCGCCTGGAGACGGCGGAGACAGCAGACGAAGCGATCGCGATCGCACAAGTCAGCGGATTGCCGCCGCAGAATTTTCTCGTCGCCGATCACGCCGGCAGCATCGCCTGGACCATTGCCGGTCTGCTGCCGCGACGCATCGGTGGCTACGATCCCCATCTGTCATCGGACTGGTCGCAGCCCGGTACCGGCTGGGCCGGCCGATTGCCGGTGCAGGAATATCCCTTGGTCGCCAATCCTCCCTGGCAGCGGCTGTGGACGGCGAACCAGCGCGTGGTCGAGGGACCTGCGCTGGAGAAACTCGGCGACGGCGGCTACGACCTCGGCGCTCGCGCACGCCAGATCCGCGACGACTTGCGCGAACGCGATCACTTCAGCGCAGCGGACATGCTGGCGATCCAGCTCGACGATCGCTCACTCTTTCTCGAACGCTGGAAAGACCTGCTGCAACTCGAACTCGATCGTGCTCCGCATTCGCCGCTGCACGACAAGATCGCCAAGGCCCTGGCCGGATGGAACGGTCACGCCTCGACCGATGCCGTCGGCTATCGCATCGTGCGTGCCTGGCGCAATGCGGTGGTCGACGAAGTGCTGGATGGTTTCGCGGTCGCGGTGAAACGCCGATTTCCCACATTCACGATGCCGCGTCTGGCGCAGGCGGAACACGTGGTGTGGAAGCTCGTCAGCGAACGTCCGCTGCACTTGCTGGGGCCTGCCTACGCCGACTGGGATGCCTTGCTGATCGCCTGCGCGGATCGCACCGCATCGAATCTCGATGCGCAGGAAGGCGGCATCGACGCGCGTACCTGGGGCGAGCGCAACACGGCGCAGATAGATCATCCCCTGTCGCGTGGATTGCCGGCCTTCGCTGCGCGCTGGCTCGACATGCCGCATGAGCCGCTACCCGGCGACAGCAACATGCCGCGCGTGCAGGGGCCGAGCTTCGGTGCGTCGGAGCGATTCGCGGTGGCGCCGGGCGACGAAGCGCACGGGTATTTCATGATGGCCGGTGGTCAGAGCGGACATCCGTTGTCGCCCTATTACGGCAGCGGACATTCCGATTGGGCCGCCGGCAAGCCGACGCCGTTTCTTCCCGGCGTCGCGCAACACACGCTGACTTTCTTACCCTCGCATTGAGAAACCGACTGCGCCGCAGCGCAGCCGGTTCTGCTTGCCGGGTTTCGGATCGTCTCAGTCGGAAGCGCGCAGCGAACTGCCGCTCGGCACCAAGGTCGCGACGTCATACGACGCCGGCGATCCGCTCTGCGCGACGTGCAGCGTCGCGTTGCCGCTGACCGGCCCCGAGTTCGCGATAAACGAGAACGAATAGAGCACGCCCCAGTCGAGCGTCGCCAGCGAGGTCGGCATCGGATAGCGGTTGCTGCCGATCGACGTGACGCTGAGATCGTTGCTCCAGTTCACGCGTCCACCGGCGACCTGCGTGCGCCAGTTGAGATTCGGGTTGACGTCGCCGACCCTGGCTCCCGCGGAAACGATCTGCGCATTGGCGACCGGCACGCTGAAGCTGTCGAATCCCTTGTTGCTGAGCACACGCGGATCGGGGCCGTGATCCGGCGCCTGCGTCACGGCACGCGCGAAGTCGAGGTTCTGCACCGCGTAGTCGTAACGCCACTTGCCTGCGCCGAGGCTGGTCACCTTCACCGCCACCTTGGCATGGCCTTCCGTGGCGGCGAGTTCGGTGTTCATCGAATTCGCCGGCGGTGCGGTCGGGTTCACCCAGCGATCGATCGCCGGACCGAGCTTGAAGTTGCTCTGACCGTTGAAGCTCCAGCCGCCGCCGCTGTAGTGCGGCACGCCGGTGATGGTCGCCATCGAGTTGTAGATGTTGATGTCCTCGCGCGCGACGTACCAGGACTCGAACATGTAGCTCGCGCCGGTATTCGCGGCCGGATCGATCTGCGACTCGTGCGTCTTCAGGCGCTGCGTCCAGGAGTCATTGCCGTTGTCATGCTGGTTGCCGGTACATGCGCTGTCCCAGATCGAACCGCAGCGGCCCCAGGTTCCGGTCGCCGGAACGATCTCCGAACGCGGACCCATGTCGCCCGGGCTGTCGTTGTTGCCGGTGCCGTAGGTGTCGCCGCAGCCGCGACCGAGCGAATCGAACTCGTTGCAGGAATCCGCGCAGTTCGCGTTGATCGTCAGGAACGCGTGCTTGACGCCCGAGCGACCGATCTGCTCGATGCTGCCGTTCGCGTTGATGCGATACATGTTCCAGATCAGGAACGGATGCTGATCGTTGCCGTACGGCGCCTGCGGACCGCTGAACATCTGCTGCCACGCGATGTTTCCGGTGTACAGCGCGGTGCTCCTGCCGAGCGGATCGTTGGCGATCGTATTCTGGATCGTGCCGTCGTTGATGTTGTTGCGCAGGGTCGAGGACGGCGCGAATCCGGCGATGCCGTCGTTGGCGCCACCGGGGCCGTCGCAGCTCTGACAGCCGACCGGATCGATGTTGAAGTCGGCCATGAACAGATCGGCCTGATAGGTCGCGCCGGCGACACCGGGGACCGCAACATCCGGCCACGGATACGGCGTGCAGACTCGATCCGGCTGCGGATCGGCGCCCTGCACGAAGATTTGCGTATCCATCGCGATATCGGCGATTTCCCAACTCTCCGACTCGGGCACGCCGAGGCGGTCGGCGAGAGCCTTGCTGATACGCACGTCGGCCGCCTTGACCTCGAGCGTGTTCTTGTCGTCACCGAGACGGAACATGATGCGATCGGAATAGAACCAGACCTTGCCGTCGCCGCTGACGATGTCGAGGATATTCGCATCACCCGGGCGCACGCGCAGGCTGAGGTCGCGCATGTCGATACGCGTACCATCGCGCAGCGCCAGCACGTAACCGCCGCGCATCTGCAGCGAGCCGCCGGTGAATTTATTCAGCGTGCCGTTGATCACGGTGAATTGCACACCCGCGCTTTGACGCACATCGAACCATTCGTGGCGGCGGAAATCGGTCTTCTGCAATTGCGCAGTGGGAGCGGCGCCGAGGGTGACGCCGAGGTTGTCGAGCAGATCGCGATTCCAGCGCACGCCGATCTGGCCGCCCCAAGCCGACCAGGTTTGCGACTGCGCGGCCTGTTCGCGTTGCGCCTTGTCGATCACGCCCGCGTGCGCCGTCGACATGCAGGCTGCCGCGAGAGAGGCAGCCAATAGCAGTTTGTTCATCATTTACCCCATTCATGAAGTACAACGTCGACACTCCCTCCGGGAGACATCGTTCGCCGGTAGGCCGGATCGCCGCAGCGCATCGTGTGCGCGGCCGGCAGGGCCAATCGAAACCGTCCTTGCAAGCAGGTCATCAACGCGGCGTTGAGCGATCTGGATTCGATGCGCAGCATCGTGAGGGGATCAACGCCGTGTTCGGCAAATGTTGCAGATGAGGCATTTTGCGCAGTAGAACAAAACGTTTCAAAAGCAACATTGTGCACGTTCGGAATCTAGCACGCGTGCGCACGCGCAGGCACGCTGCGCAGCAAGGTCGGTCACGCCGAATGCTAGTTTTTCGTTGATGCGGATCGGGTCGATGCGGATCTGACGGGATCAGCGCGGAGGCGACTTGCCGCAGGCGCGCGTCAGTGCTGCGTCATCGAAACCGTCGCCGTGTATGCGGTGATCGGCGGCGAGGCCGGTCGATACCGCGCTTGCAGGCAGGTTGTCGACACCCCGATGAGCGACCTCAAGTCGATGCGGGGCATCGCGAGAGAATCAACGCCCGAGAAGTGCTAGTGCCGCGTTCTTCAAGGTGTTGCAAATGCAACATCCTGCACTACTGGAATCCAGCCCGCGCGCGCATGCGCCGCCACGCGGCACAGCGAAATCGCAGCGGGCTCGTTGCTATTTCTTCGTCTGTACGGATGCGACCTGCATCAGCTCGGGCGGCGACTTGCCGTAACCGCGCGTCAACGCCACGCCATCGAAACCGTCGCCGAAGATGCGGTCATCGATGATGTCGCCGTTCCACAAGCCATAGACATATTCGCCGCGCGTGCGTCCCTGCGGGCCGACCGTGAACGGGCGATTCGCAGCGCCCATGCACATCGTGTTCTCGTCCGGCGTCTTGTTGTCGATCGCCTGGTCGCGCAGAAACTCGATGTAGTCCTTGCTCGAGGTCTGGTAGTACAGACGCGCGGTCGCGGTGAGCGGACCGGTCGTACCGACGGGAACCGGAACGGTGTAGTTCACCGTGTCGTAGTTGACCAGAACGCCGGGCGAGGCTTCCGGATAGGTGGCTGCAACCGGACGCATTTCGTAGCCGTTCGGATCGCCGGTCGTCGCCGGCTGGAAGCCGAGCGGCGGAATGCGGTTGTCCTTGGCGATGCAGTCGTTCAACACGAAGTGGAACATCGCATCGCCGTCGCTGTCCTCCACATCGCATTCATTGGTGCCCTGATGGTTCCAGATCCCCTGCAGTATTTCGTAGACGCGCGCTTGTGAGTCGACGGTCAGTATGCCGGTGTCCGTGTCGTAGGCACCGCTCTCGAAAACCAGCGCGCCGTTGACGTCCTTGACCTGCAGGTTCAGCCACATGCGGCGCCCTTCGGCGTAACCGGTCGGCAGCTTGTGACCGCTGACATTGGTCACCTTGACCTGCAAGGCCATCGAACCCGCGCCGCTGCCGGGCGGCGTGTAGTTCGATAGCGTGGTCGTCAACTCCGCAGCCGTACCGAGCAGGTCGCGCGCCCACGCAATGGTCTGGTCGTACGACGCTTGACGATCGATGCCGCCGTTGTTGTAGATCCCTTCGGCGTACTCGCCCTTGATGACGCCCGGCATCCAGGTGTTGCCGCCGACGAAGGCGTGGACCGGCAGGTTGCCGGTGCGGTTCGGATAGCCCGGCACCGCGCACGCCGTCGCGTTCGGATCCTCGCTCGAGGGCATGTGGCAGGCCTGGCAGGTTTGCTCCGGCGCCTGCGAGTACTGACTCTGCTGCCATTCGTTGTAGGTGCGCTCGACCGGGTACGGCAGCGCGGTATCGGTGCCGTCATTGAGCTTCAACGTGCGCAGCGGACCGGCACTCGTATCCGGCGTGCTCACGTTGTGGCAGACCCCGCAGATCGCGCTCTGCGTATGGAACTCCGAATACGCCCACGGATGCGGCGGCGGCTGGTTTCCGGAGGAATAATTGTAAGGACCGCGACGACACGGCGCCGCGGTCCCGTCGCCGTTCGCACACGGCTGATCGTCGACCCAGGCGTTGCCGTTATCCAGATAGATGGGCTCGTTGTTCGGCCCCTGCGGCATCATTCGATGGCAGAAAATGCATGCCACGCCGCTGAAGTCGTTGCTGCTGTCATCGACCGCGTCGTAGCTGCCGTCGAGCAGGCAGCCTGCCGCGCCGAGCACCGGATCATTCGGATCCGGATTGAACCCCGGTTTGACGACGTGCCCGCCATACCAGCCCTGCGAGGTGTGGCAGCGCAGGCAGTAGTCGCCGACACCGGGCACATCGTGGTTCGCAACGTCGAGTGCGGCCCAGAACAAGGGATCGCGCGTGGCATTGGCCATCATCGAACCCGACCATGTCGCGAACGGACGATAGGCGCCGCCGACGGCCGGGTTGAACCCCGAGGTCGAATGACAGCCACCGCAATTTTCCGAAGCGGTGAGGTCGCTGTTCAAGCCGGGCTGCGTTCCGTGCGGCGTGAAATCGACCGCGCCGCCTGCAAGGCTCAGTCTCTGCGATACCGAAACCCAGTCCGCCGCAGCCGGCGCGCACACCGACCAGCACGCCAACATGCCCGTCGAAACGATCGTCAGCGAGCGCAAGACTGCCTTGGTAAAAATTCGCAAAACCATGTTCATCGATTCCAGCAAGCTCTGACAGGGCGTTGAAGCTTTCGGTCAACGTTCACGAGTGCGACATCTCGTTTGAATGCAGCCGCCGCGGGATTCCTTCCGATTCACTCGAAGCCGTTGGCAAACACGGTGTCGTTCGGCATCTGCGGCGCAAGGATCGACAGATCGTAGCCCTGCTCCGGCTCGCTGGTGGTGGCGACACCGGTCAGATGCACCGCCGAACCCTGACCGGGCGCAACGTTCGCGACGAACTCGAAGTGATACATCGTGCCCCAGTCGAGCGTGTTTCCTGCAGCCGGCGCACTCCAGTCGACATGGCCGTCCGTGCTCGTCATCGTCCAGTCGTTGGAGGCATCGTTGTCCGCGTCATCGAAACGCAGACCGCTGACCGTGACGCCCGCGCCCACCGGGACGCTGAAATGGTCGAAGCCGTGATTCGACGTCAGCTTGAGGTTGGGTTCGGTCGGATGTTCCGGATCGATCTGCACATGCGCATAGTCGAAGTTCATCACCGCGTACTCGTAGCGCCAGGTGCCGTCGCCGAGATCGGTGGTCTTGACCGCCACGCGCGCGCGACCGAGCGGCGTCGACAGCTCGCGGTTTTCCGAGTTCGCCGGCCGCACCGACGGATCGACCCAGGCGTTGAGCAGCGGGCCGGATTTGAAATTCGCGCCGGGCGGATCGTTGTCGACCAGGCTCACCGACCAGTTCGCGCCGTTCTTGTGCGGCAGGATCTCGCGGTAACCCATCGTGTTGTAGATGTTCTGATCGTCACGGATCACGTACCAGTACTCGAAGAAGTAGCGCGCACCGGTTGCGAGCGGGGCCTGCATGTCGCTTTCCGTCACCACCATGCGATTGGCGTAGAGACTGTCCGTAAGGCCGCCGTCGTCCTCGTGGCCGTCGCAATTGGTATCGAACACCGAACCGCAACGACCCCACACGCCGGTGTACGGAATCAGTTCGGAGCGCGGACCGAGGACGCCGGTCTGGTCGTTGTTGTCGACCGCGTAGGTGTCCTCGCAGGTTGGATAGATGATGTTGCCGTCACCGCAGCTGCAGGCGTAGTTGATCGTTTCGAAGGCGTGCTTCAGTCCCGACACGCCGACCTGCTTGATGCGTCCATCGGCGGAAAGGCGATAGAGGTTCCAGATCAGGAACGGATGCTGGTCGTTGTTGTAGGGCGGAAAATTGCCGCTCATCATGTAGTGCCACGACACCGCCGTCTGGCCGATGTTGCGCAGGCTCGAATCCTGGTCGATCACGACGCCGCCGGTGGTGCTCGACGCGGTGCAGCTGGTGTCCGATTCGCCCGGGGTGAGCGAGCAGCGTTGCACCTGGACCGAGTCGTCGTGCTGGTCCCAATTCGCATCGCCGTTGCGATAGACCAGTTCGATGTCGGTGACCAGACCGGGACCCGGCCAGATGTCCTGACAGACGTCGCCGGCCGGAGCGGTCGAGCGGTCGTCCTGCGACTGCGCGCTGAATTCGAGGCCGCCGATCTCGTAGTCTTCGAGTGAGGGATCACCGAGCGCTGCGGCGAACGCGTGCGAGATGCGCAGGTTCATGTCACGCATCGAAAACACGTTGGGCTGGTCGCGCACGAATCCGGAATGCGCATGGTCCGCGGTGAACCAGACGGTGCCCGCGGCGTCGACGACGGTGAGTCCGATTCGCGAGAGCGGATTGGCCTGCAGCGAAAACCCGCGCAGATCGATTTGTTTGCCGCGCGCATTCATCAGCAGGCCGCCCGCATGCCGAAGCGCACCACCGCCGAGACCATCGATGGCCTTGCCCGTGTGATTGATCTGCAGCGCGCTCGCATCCTGCGCCGGAAAGGTATCGACTTCGTAGTGTTTGCCGGCGACGCCCGGCGTGCGCGCGGAAGCGCCGGGCGCCGCGACGATCGATATGCCGAGGCGATTCAACGCGTCCGGATTGAAGTGAAAGCGGGTCTGACCGCCCCACGCAAACCAGGTGCCGCTCGTCGGCGGTGCCTGATTTGCAGCGGAGATGACACCGGCATTCGCAATCGGGGTAGTCAGTAGCGTAGCGAGCAACGCAGCCGCGAGACACTTGCTGGACATGAGGTTTCCCTGTCGGTCGATGGCCGACGGAGACGGAGTCACCAGGCAGCCGGATGAGCACGGAGGCTAGCAAGCATCGCCGCAGCGACGCAAACCGAGGCCCGGGAGTGCTTCCCGGCGAGGCCGGGAAGCGTTTCTTCAGCTGTTCCTGTTCAATCGAAGCCGTTCTTGAAGATGGTGTCGTTCGGTGCCTGCGGTCCGAGCAGGTTGAGCGTGTAGGGAAGCTCGCCTTCGGTCGCGGTGGCCGCACCGACGATGTTGACCGTGTTCGGCAGCGGCGCCACCGAGGTGGTGAACTCGAAGTGATACAGCGTGCCCCAGTCGAGCGTGTTGCCCGAAGCCGGCGCCGTCCACGTCACTGCGTTCGCCGTCGTCGTCGCGGTCCAGTCGTTGCCGGCATCACCGTCGGCGTCATCGAAGCGCAGGTCGGTCGCGCTCACACCGGTCGGCAGCGGCACGCTGAAGCTCGAGAAGCCGTGGTTCGACAGCAGCTTCATGTTCGGTTCGCTCGGATGCGCCGCATCGATCTGCGCATGCGCATAGTCGAAGTTCATCACCGCATACTCGTAGCGCCACTGCCCGCCGCCGAGATCGGTGGTCTTGACCGCGATGCGCGCGCGACCGAGCGGCGTGACCAGCTCCTGGTTCATCGCGTTCGCCGGCGGCGTCGCGGGATCGATCCAGCGGTTGAGGGCCGGGCCGAGGAAGAAATCGTTGTCCGGCGCGCTCGCATTGACCAGAGGCATGGTCCACATCGCACCGGTTTTCTGCGGCTGGATTTCGCGATAACCCATGGTGTTGTAGATATTGACGTCGTCGCGCACGACGTACCAATACTCCATGAAGTAGCGCGCACCGGTACTCAGCGGCGGCAGCATGTCGCTCTCGGAAACCTGCATGCGGTACTGGTACAGATCCTGCGCACCGCTGCCGTCATCCATGGCGCCGTCGCAGTTCTGATCCCAGACCGATCCGCAGCGACCCCACTGCGCGGTGTTCGGAATGATTTCCGAGCGCGGCGCGAGGTTCTGCGCCGGATCGCCGCCGCTGCTGCTGTTGTCGTTGTTGGCGTTCGAGTAGGTGTCTTCGCAGGTCGGATAGATCACGTGTCCCTGGCCGCAGAAGCAGACCCAGTTGACCGTCAGGAACGCATGCTTCACGGCCGATACGCCGATCTGCTTGATGCGCCCGTCGGCGTCCTGGCGATACAGGTTCCAGATCAGGAACGGATGCTGATCATTGTTGTACGGCGGCTGCGGCGGACTGAATTTCTCGTACCACGCGACCCCGGTGGTGCCGATGTTGCGCAGACTGGAATCCTGGTCGATGACGACCTTGCCGGTGGTGCTTTCTGCGGTGCAGGTGCTCGCGTTGCCGACCGGCGGCAGACCGCAGCGTTGCGCGTACACGCTGTCGTCATGCCCATCCCAGCCGTTGTCCTCGGTGTCGTAAATGAGCTGGACGTCGGTGACCAAGCCCGGTCCGCTGAAGGGCGCCGAGCAGACGTCGCCGTCCGGTGCTTCCACGGCGCGATTCGCCTGCGCGTGTGACTTGAAGGCGAAGCTCCCGACCGGATAGCCCGCCAGTTCGGGACGGCCGATGACCTGCGCGAAATGCGCGGAAATGCGCAGATTCAGATTGAACATCGAGAACGTGTCCGGCGCGTCCTTGTTGAAACCGTAATGCGCATGGTCGCCGGTGAACCACACTTCGCCCTTCGCATCGAGAACGCCGAGGCCGAGCGGTTGATTGGGGTTGGCACGCAGCGAAAACCCGCGCAGATCGATGCTGCCGCCGGGATAGGAAAGCACGAAGCCTCCCGTAAAACGCAGCTCGCCGCCGCCGATGCCGCTGATCGACGGCCCCTGATGCAGCAGTTGCAATGCACCGGCGTCGAGCGCGGGAAAGGTGGTGGTGTCGAAGCGTCGGCCCGGCGCACCCGGCGAACGCGCGGACGCGCCGGCAGCTTCGGTGATGCGCACATCGAGCGCGACCAGCGCATCCGGATTGAAACCGAACGAGGCGCTACCGCCCCAGGTCAGCCAGACACCTTCCGGCAAGGTCGAGATGCGCTGCTGCGCCTGCGCGATGACACCCTGTTTCGCCGCTGGCGCGGCCGGCAGGCCATCGGCCTGCGCCGACGCCGCCGTGGCTGCTGCGGCAATCGCCACAGCCCATGTAAGGACCACTGAGTTCACGTCTCACTCCCCCGAATGGATACGCAATCTAGGTACGTTGTGGATAGGTTGTGTAGATACGTTGCCTGCTGGCAAAAGGACGCAGGATTGGTGCAACGTCTAGGCTAGCATAGGAAAAGTCCTCCGATGGCGGACCTTTACGTCGGAAATGCGCGATCAAGCCAGGCCGGCACCGCAAGTCCCTTCTCGCGCAAAAAGGCGGGATTGAACAGCTTGGCCTGATAGCGCGTACCCGAATCGGCGAGCACCGTCACGACCGTGTGGCCGGGGCCGAGTTCACGTGCGAGCCGGATCGCACCGGCCACGTTGACGCCGCTGGAACCGCCCACGTTGAGCCCCTCTGCGGCCATCAGCGCGTGCACCAGCGGCACCGATTCCAGATCCGGAATCGACCAGGCCAGATCGATCGGTGCGCCCTCGAAGTTCGCGGTGATGCGGCTGGAGCCGATGCCTTCTGAAATCGAACTGCCTTGCGCGACGAGCTCGCCACCGTTGACATAGCTCGCCAGCGCGGAGCCGGCCGGATCAGCCAGCGCGATCGCGATATGCGCACGCCGTGCCTTCAAGGCGCGACCGACGCCCGCGAGGGTCCCGCCGGTTCCGCTGGCGCAGACGAAGCCGTGCAGCTGTCCATGCGTCTGCTCCCAGATTTCGAGTGCGGTCGTCGCTGCATGAAAGTCGCGATTGGCGACGTTGTCGAACTGGTTGGCGAACCAGGCGCTGCCGGGATCGCGTTCGTTCATCGATTCGGCCATGCGCCGCGCGAGATGGGCGTAGTGACCCGGATTCGCATACGGCACCGCCGGCACCAGATGCACCTCGGCGCCGGTGACGCGCAGCGCATCGATCTTCTCGCGGCTCTGCGTCTGCGGCATCGCGATGATCGCGCGATAGCCACGGCTGGCGCCGAGCACCGCCAGACCAATACCGGTATTGCCGGCAGTGCCTTCGAAGATCGTGCCGCCGCTGCGGATCAGGCCGCGGCGCTCGGCATCTAGCAGCAGGCCGAGCGCGGTGCGGTCCTTGATCGATCCTGCCGGATTCATGAACTCGGCCTTGGCGAGGATTTCGCAGCCGGTGAGTTCCGATGCCTGGCGCAGGCGCAGCAGCGGCGTGTTGCCGATCGCGGCAGCGAGATCGTTGCGGATGTCCATCGGTGTTCCAGCCGGCTCGACGGCGCGCATTCTCGCTCAGCGCAGCGACCGTGCCTATCGAATCGGTGCTGCCTCGGCCAGCAGGCGTTCGACAATCGCGCGATACAGCAGCGGCAGACGCTCGAGTTCGTCCAGCGCGACGTGCTCGTCGATCTTGTGGATGCTCGCATTGATCGGCCCGAGCTCGACCACCTCGGCGCCAAGCGGCGCGATGAAACGCCCGTCCGAGGTGCCGCCGCCGGTGCTCGCTTCGGGTTCGATGCCGCAGTGTTCGCGAATCGCCGCGACGGTCGCCGCGCGCAAGGCGCCGGCACGCGTCAGGAACGGCTCGCCCGACAGCCACCAGTCGATGCTGAAGTCGAGCCCGTGTCGATGCAGCAGGGTTTCGACGCGCTCACGCAGATCCGCCGCACTGCTCGCGGTGCCGTAGCGAAAATTGAAGACCCCATGCAGCGCACCCGGGATCACGTTGTCGGCACCGGTGCCGGCATTGAGATTGGAGATCTGGAACGAGGTCGGCGCGAACGCCTCGTTGCCTTCGTCCCAGCGCGTTGCCGCGAGTTCGGCCAGCGCCGGCGCCAGCGCATGAATCGGATTGAGCGCTTTTTCAGGATACGCGACATGTCCCTGCACACCGCGCACGAGGAGACGTCCGGTCAGCGATCCGCGCCGACCGACCCGGATCAGATCACCCAGCGTCTGTCGCGACGAGGGTTCGCCGACGATGCACCAGTCGATGCGCTGTCTGCGCTCCGCGAAATCCGCCGCGATGCGGCGCACGCCGTCGATTGCTGCGCCCTCCTCGTCCGACGTCAGCAGCAGCGCAACCACGCCAGGGTGGCGCGGATGCGCAGCCACGAAGGTTTCGAGCGCGACCACCATCGCGGCGACACCGGATTTCATGTCGGCGGCGCCGCGGCCGTATAGACGTCCATCGCGGATGGACGGCTCGAACGGCGGCGACGTCCACGCATCGAGCGGCCCGCTCGGCACGACGTCGGTATGTCCGAGCAAGACCAGCACGGGGCCGTCGCTGCCGTGCGTCGCCCACAGGTTGTCGACGGCGCCATGCCGGATGCGTTCGACGGCGAAGCCTGAGGCAGCCAGCCGTTCGCCGATCAGGCTCTGGCAATGCGTGTCATCCGGCGTCACCGAAGCACGCCGGATCAGGTCACAGGTGAGGTCGAGAACCGCAGACATCGCAATGCGCCGGTGTCAGGAAAAGAGTTTCGTATAGAGCTTGTCGGTGAAACCCTGCTGCACGCTGCCGTCTTCCAGCAGGAGCAGCGGACGCCGGATCAAGGTCGGATATTCCTTGATCAGCAAGGTCCATTCCGCGGCGCTGCCGGGCGACTTGCGCGCCTCGGGCAGACCACGCCAGGTCGTCGATGCGCGATTGACGAACTTCTCCCAGCCGCCGACCTGCTCCGCCCAGACTTTCAGCGACTCGGCGGCGATGCGCTGATCGCGATAGTCGACGAATGCGTAGGCGATCTTCTTGCGGTCGAGCCAGTTGCGCGCCTTGCGGCAGGTATCGCATTTGTCGAGGCCGTACATCGTGATCGTCATGCAGATCGTTCCCTGTCTTTGCTGAGCGCACTCGCTCGCGGTCGTGGAAGGCGAATCCAGGGCCTTGTTTCGGAGCCGGCCCGGTCGGCGCGTCACATGCGCAGCAATTCGTTGATCCCGGTTTTCGCGCGCGTTTTCGCATCGACACGCTTGACGATCACCGCGGCATACAGACTGTGGCTGCCGTCGGCCGCAGGCAGTGCGCCGGCGACGACGACGCTGCCGGCCGGCACGCGACCGTAGCTGACCGTGCCGCTGGCGCGATCGTAGATGCGCGTGGACTGGCCGAGGAACACGCCCATGCCGATCACGCTGCCCTGCTCCACGATGACGCCTTCGACGACTTCCGAACGCGCGCCGATGAAGCAGTCGTCCTCGATGATCGTCGGATTGGCCTGCAAGGGTTCCAGCACGCCGCCGATGCCGACGCCACCGGACAGATGCACGCGCGCGCCGATCTGCGCGCACGAACCAACCGTGGCCCAGGTGTCGACCATCGTGCCGGCGCCGACATGCGCACCGATATTCAGATAGCTCGGCATCAACACGGCATCCTTCGCGACATGCGCGCCGCGGCGCACCAGCGCACCCGGAACGACGCGCGCCCCGGTCGCGCGAAGTTCCGCCTCGCTGGCATCGGCGAAACGCAGCGGCACCTTGTCGAACGCAGCCATCGCACCGCCGTCGACGAGCTGATTGCGGCTGATGCGGAAATACAGCAGCACCGCCTTCTTCAACCACTGATGGGTGTGCCAGGCGCCGTCGCCGGCAGGTTCGGCGACACGCGCGCTGCCGGCTTCGAGGCGGTCGAGTATCTGCTCGATGGCCGGACGCAGGCGACCTGAAATCTCTTCTTCGTCGAGCGCATCGCGGCGCTCCCAGACATCGTCGATCAGACGTTCATGCTGTGACATGCGGGATCTCTTGCAGGGAATTTTCCGCACCGCCGAGACTGCGCAGCAGGATCTCGCGCAGTGCCTCGCGCGCACTCTCGGACAGCGCACGATCATTCTCGTCGGTGAGGATGAAAAAGTCCTCGGCGCGTTCGCCGAAGGTGGCGATGCGCGCATCGTGCACGCGCACCTGCGCTTCGCGAAACGCCTGGGTGATCTGCGCGAGCAGGCCGGGTTGATCGCTGCACACCAAGGCGAGCTGGGTCGCGCTGCCGTTCGGACTGAACTCGATCTGCGGCGCGCGCTGGAAATGCCGCAGGCGCCGCGACATGTTGCGACGCGCGACGCGCGAGGCGAGCTCGGTCTGCGCCAGCACGCGCGCGAGTACCGCTTCGAGTTCCGCTGCGCGTTCGGCGTCCACCGCGGCGAGCGTACCGGAGTCGAGCAGCTCGAAGGTATCGAAGACGGTTCCCTGCGCCGAAGCCAGGAGGCGCGCATCGACGACGTCGAATCCGAGGCGGTCCAGCGTCGCCGCGATCGCCGCGAGCAGACCATCGCGATCCGGCGCGCGCACGAACAGCTCGCTGCTGCCGCCGCGGGTCGAACGCGGTTGCATCGCGATGACCAGATCACCCGTGCTCCGCGCAATCGAACGCGCCTGCCAGGCAATCTGCTCGGGCTTGTGGCGCAGGAAACTTGCCTGCGGAAAATCGGCGAGCAGGCGGTCGGCCTGCTGCGCATCGATGTCGTCGGCGCGCAGCAGTTCCAGCGCACGCGCACGGCAGGTTGCCGCGCGTGCTTCTGCATGTGGCGGGCGGTCGAGCCCTGCGCGCAGCGAATAGCGCGCGGCGACGTACAGATCGGCGAGCAGGCGCGCCTTCCACTCATTCCAGAGTCGAGGATTGGTGCCGGCGATATCGGCGATCGTCAGCAGATACAGATGGTCGAGCCGTTCCAGATCACCGACCTGGATCGCGAAACGATGCACGATATCCGGATCGGTGATGTCCTGACGCTGCGCCGTCACGCTCATCAGCAGATGCCAGCGCACGAGCCACGCGATCAGGTCGGTGTCCGCTTCGGCGAGCCCGAGCTTCGCGCCGAACGCACGCGCATCTTCTTCGCCGAGTACCGAATGGTCGCCGCCGCGCCCTTTCGCGATGTCGTGGAACAACGCCGCGAGCAAGAGCAACTCGGGCTTTTCGAGCGACTCGAAAGTCTTGAACGCGATCGGCAATTCCTCGCGCGCGGCCGCATCGGCATAACGCGCCACGTTGCGCAGCACGCGCAGCGTGTGCTCGTCGACCGTGTAAACATGAAACAGGTCGTACTGCATGCGCCCGACGACACGGCGGAACATCGGCAGGATCGCGGCGAGCACACCGTGGCGGTTCATCTGAGCCAATGCATCGACGGCCGGCGCGCCACGCCGCAGCAGGGCGAGAAACGCGGCGAGCACGCTCGAATCATCGGCGAATTCGTCGCCGTAATGCGCCAGTGCCTGCTGCAGCAGACGCATGGTCTGCGAAGAGAGACCGCGCAAGTCGGCGTGGTCGAGCAGCACGGCGAACAAATCCACCATCGCGCGCGGCCGGGTCAGGAAAAGATCGGCACTGCGCAGTTCGATGCGCGGCCCTCTGGCCAGGAAATACGCATCGATATCGCGCGGCGCGGTCGCGACCGGTTCGAGCAATTCCGTGCAGCGTTCCTTGAACTGCCCGCACAGGCGCTCGGCGATCGTCGCCGCACGGTAATAGCCCTGCATGAACTGCTCGACCGCGAGATTCTTCTCGTGCTCGTCGGCATAGCCGAGATCGGCGGCGAGCTGGCGCTGATAGTCGAACAGCAGACGCTCTTCCGGACGCGCGCCGGCAAGGTGCAGCGCGAAGCGGTAGCGCCACAGCGTCGATTCGCTACGCTCGAGCGCGGCGCGCTCGGTCGCATCGAGCAGGCCGTGATCGACCATCGCCGCGAAGTCGGCGGCACCGGCGACGCGGCGACCGATCCAGCGCATCAGATCGAGCGTGCGCAGGCCGCCCGGACCTTCCTTCAGATTCGGCTCGAGGTTGTAGGTGGTGTCGTTGTACCGCGCATGTCGCGCAATCTGCTCGGCGCGCTTGGCGCGGAAGAATTCGGCCGGCGGCCACAGCGCCGGATCGTCGACGATCGATGCGAGTGCTGCCATCAGCGCGGCGTCGCCGGCGAGCTGACGTGCATCGAGCAGCGCGGTGAACACGCTGATGTCGACCGCGGCGAGTGCTCGGCATTGCTCCGGCGTGCGCACGGCATGGCCCGGCTTGACGCCGAGATCCCACAGACAGGTGAAAAACGCCTCGAAGGCGCGTCCCTGCCGCGGCGCTGCGGCAGGCTGTACCAGCACCAGCAGATCGACGTCGGAATGCGGAAACAGGACGCCGCGACCGTAGCCGCCTACCGCAATCAGTGCGCAGTCGGACGCATCGCCGACACAGGCCTGCCAGACATGCACCACGACCTTGTCGATCGCGCGCGCGCGCAAATGCACGAGTTCCGCGGCATCGGCGCCGGCACGAAATGCGTGCGCGAGATTTCGATCGACGTCATCGAGCACCTGGCGCAGCGCGAGCCTTGCTTCCGCCGAGACACCGCTGCGCGGCATCGCCGGTGGCAGGCGCGGCAGATCGGGCAGATTGGCTGGCGCGGTCGAGGTCACGATGGAGCGTTGGCCGAGCGGGAAAAAGCGAACGTGAACTCTGGAAAGTCAAAAGTCAAAAGCGCGACACCGTCACCGCGGCCTTCGACCTTCGGCTCGTCTAGGCAGTACCGGGCCAGGCGGTGAGGATTTCGTAGCCGTCCTCGGTGACCGCGATCGTGTGTTCCCACTGCGCCGACAGCGAATGATCCTTGGTGACCACGGTCCAGCCATCCGGCAGCAGGCGTGTCTGCGCCTTGCCGGCATTGATCATCGGCTCGACCGTGAAGGTCATGCCGCGCTGCAGTTTCATGCCGGCGCCGGCGTGACCGTAGTGCAGCACCTGCGGATCTTCGTGATAGATCTGTCCGATGCCGTGACCGCAGTATTCGCGCACGACGGAAAAACCCTGTGCCTCGGCATGCTGCTGGATCGCATGGCCGATGTCGCCGAGCGTCGCGCCGGGGCGCACCTGACGGATTCCGAGCAGCATCGCCTCGAGCGTGGTGTCGACCAGTCGCTTCGCCAGCACCGAGGGTTGGCCGACGAAATACATGCGGCTGGTGTCGCCGTGCCAGCCATCCTTGATCACGGTCACGTCGATGTTGACGATGTCGCCGTCCTTCAGCACCTTGCCCGGATTCGGGATGCCGTGGCAGATCACGTGATTGACCGAGGTGCACAGGGTCTTCGGAAAGCCCTTGTAACCGACGTTGGCCGGAATCGCCTTCTGCACATTGACGATGTGGTCGTAGGCGAGCTGATCGATGTCCTCGGTGCTGACGCCGGGCTTGACGTGCGGCAGCAGCATCTCGAGCACTTCGGCGGCGAGACGGCCGGCGACGCGCATCTTCTCGATCTGATCCGGTGTTTTGACGGTAACGGACATGATTCCTCGGCACTGAACGGGGGCGGCAGTTTGCGCTGCAGGGAGCGTGCGCAGGTCCGGCTCTTGTGACCGCCTTGACGCGCAGGTTATAATTCTACGGATTTGTCGGCTCGCTGCGTAGGTCCTTGCCGGCAAAGCAAAATGCGATCCAGGGACATCGAATTCAATCCTCGCCGATTGCATTCGCGTCGCTGGACGCAAGGCGGCAACGCCAAATCCGCACACGTATCGTCACCGCGTTCGGGGTGCTCCGCAAGGAGTCGCACGCGGCGGGTACGTGGAGGTCTCAACCCCGGGTTTCACCGCATCAACCAGGCCAGACCGCGGTGTGCCCACGCACGATTGGAGTTTCATCATGCCTCAAGTCACCATGCGCCAGATGCTCGAAGCCGGCGTGCATTTCGGTCATCAGACGCGTTACTGGAACCCGCGCATGTCGCCGTACATCTTCGGCGCACGCGGTCGCATCCACATCATCAACCTCGAAAAGACCCTGCCGCTGTTCACCGACGCGATGAATTTCCTGTCGGGTCTGGCGCAGCGTCGCGGCACCGTGTTGTTCGTCGGCACCAAGCGCTCGGCGCGCGACGCGATCCGCGAGGAAGCATCGCGTTGCGGCATGCCCTCGATCTCGCAGCGCTGGCTCGGCGGCATGCTGACCAATTTCCGCACGGTCAAGCAGTCCGTTTCGCGCCTGAAGGAGCTCGAGACGATGAGCACCGACGGCAGCTTCGAGAAGCTGGTCAAGCACGAAGTACTCGGCCTGATCCGCGAGCGCGAGAAGCTCGAGAAGTCGCTCGGCGGCATCAAGGACATGAACCGCCTGCCGGACGCGCTGTTCGTGATCGACATCGGCCACGAGGACATCGCGGTCAAGGAAGCGAAGAAGCTCGGCATTCCGGTCATCGCGGTGGTCGATACCAACTATGACCCGTCGCTGGTCGACTACGCGATTCCGGGCAACGACGATGCGATCCGCGCGGTGCAGCTGTACGCCAGCGCGGCCGCCGATGCGGTGCTCGAAGGCAAGGCGGCGGCTCCGCAGGTTGCGGCCGGCAAGGAAGACGATTTCGTCGAACTCGATGCCGAAGGCAACCCGGTCGCCAACCGCGACGCACGCGATCGCGACGACCGCCGCAAGCCGGGCCCGCGCAAGCCTGCTCCGGGCAAGCGCCCGCCGGCCGGCCGTCGTGGTCCGCCGCCGCAGCGCGCGGGCGGTCGTCCGGATTCGTCGGGCGAGCCGGCTGCCGAATAAGCGTCATCGCCGGGCTGCATGATGCAGCCCGGCGCGTGTCGCTTCGCCGCGTGAGGACCGCCGTCCTCACACGCGCTGACCCATCACACCTCATGCCCGCGCGAGCAGGCATCCATCGAACAGACCGATCGAGTGGATTCCCGCATTCACGGGAATGACGGAAATCACGATCGAGCGGCGCGCCTGGCGCGCTGCTCCAGCAATCCCGAGGACACCATGGAAATCACAGCACAGCTGGTCAAGGAACTGCGCGAGCGTTCCGGCGCCGGCATGATGGAATGCAAGAAGGCGCTGGCCCAGAACGACGGCAATGTCGAAGCCTCGATCGAATGGCTGCGCAAGCAGGGCCTGGCCAAGGCCGACAAGAAGGCCGATCGTGTCGCAGCGGAAGGCCGCATCGTGCTCGGCCACGCCGGCGGCAAGGCGGTGCTGGTCGAGGTGAACTGCGAAACCGATTTCGTCGGCAAGGATGAAAGCTTCCTCGCCTTCGCCAACGAAGTCGCGAAAGTCGCGCTCGCCAGCGGCGCTGCCGACGTGCAGGCGCTGTCCGACGAAGCGTGGCCGGGCGGCGGCAGCGTCGACCAGGCGCGCCAGACCCTGGTCGCCAAGATCGGCGAGAACATCCAGGTGCGCCGCATGGTGCGCATCGACAGCTCGAATCAGGTCGGTGCCTACGTGCATGGCGGCCGCATCGGTGTGCTGGTCGAACTCAAGGGCGGCAGCGCCGACTTCGCGCGCAACATCGCGATGCACATCGCGGCGATGAATCCGCCGCACATCTCGCCCGCACACGTGCCGGCCGAGATCGTCGCCAAGGAAAAGGAAATCGCGCTCGCGCAGATTTCCGAGAAGGACAAGTCCAAGCCGGCCGAAATTCTCGAGAAGATCACCGCGGGCAAGGTCAACAAGGTGATTTCCGAGATGACCCTGACCGGCCAGCCGTTCGTCCTCGATACCAACGTCACGGTCGAGGCGGCGCTGAAGAAGGAAGGCGCCGAGGTGCTGGCGATGTACCGTCTGGCGGTCGGCGAAGGCGTCGAGAAGAAAGAAGAAGACTTCGCTGCCGAAGTGATGAAGCAGGCGGGTCTCGCGTAATTGCGACCATGAGCCTGTTACAGGGCTGAAGAGCGGCCGTCCAGGCCGTTCTTCGGCAGTATTGAAAACCCGCAGGCGACTGCGGGTTTTTTTATTCGCAGGCTTCTGTCACCTTTTCCCCTGACCCCGCCACTTGTGCGTCATGACGACCCGCATGACTGCCAGCCTGCCCACCGCCGATGCCGATCTCGTCGCGCAAAGTCTGATCGGCAGCCGCGACGCGTTCGCGCGCATCGTCGCGCGCTATCAATCGCTGATCTGCTCGATCGGCTACAGCGCAACGGGCAATCTGAGTCAGAGCGAAGATCTCGCCCAGGAAACCTTCATCAGCGCGTGGCGGCAATTGCGCGGCCTGCGCGATCCGCACAGTCTGCGCGCGTGGCTGTGCGGCATCGCGCGCAATCTCGCCCACAACGCGCTGCGCCGCGACGGACGCGAGCCCGCGCATGCCGCCGAGCCGATCGAAGCGGGCCTGGATGCGAAGACCGCCGAGGCGCCGCCGCAGGAGCGCGCGATCAGCGACGAGGAACAGGCGATTCTCTGGCGTTCGATCGAGCATATCCCGCAGATCTATCGTGAGCCGCTGGTCTTGTTCTATCGCGAACAACAGTCGATCGAGACCGTCGCCGCGGCGCTCGGGCTCAGTGAAGACGCGGTCAGGCAGCGTCTCTCGCGCGGTCGCAAACTGCTGCAGGAACAGGTCGCTCATTTCGTCGAAGGCGCGCTCGCGCGCAGCGCGCCGGGCGCCGCATTCACGCTCGCCGTGGTCGCCGCGTTGCCGGGCATGAGCACCTCGGCAGCAGCGGCAGCGATCGGTGCGACGGCGGCCAAGGGCAGCGCGCTGGCAAAATGGGCCGGCCTCGCCGCCCTGATCAATCTCGTCACTGGACCGCTGATCGGGCTCGCCAGCGGTTACCTCGGCTACCGCGTGGCGCTGGACGCCGTGCACACGCCGCGCGAGCGCGAACTTTCCCGCAGACAGACCCGCTCGATCATTCTCGGCGCCGCGCTGTTCGTGCCGGCACTCACCGTGTTTTCGCTGATGGGCGATTTCTGGTCGCGCCATCCACTCGTCTTTTTCGCAACCGCTCTCGTGCTGCCGCCGGCGTTCGCGATCTGGCTGGTGATGATCATCCTGCGCTCCATCCGCGAGACGCAGGCCCTGCGCGACCAGGAACGTCGCGAACATCCCGAGCTGTTCGCGGCGACGACGCCGCTGCGGCAGCGCGCCTACAGCGAATATCGCAGCCGAACGCGATTGTTCGGCCTGCCGCTCGTGCACATCCAGTTCGGCGCAGCGTCCTCCGAAAACGGCCCTGCGCGCGGATGGATCGCGATCGGCACGGGGCACTCGTACGGCATCCTCTTCGCGCTGGGCGCGAATGCCTGTGGCGGCATCAGCGTGGGCGCGATTTCGACCGGGATCATCTGTGTCGGCTCGGTCAGCGTCGGTGTGATTTCGCTCGGCACGTTTGCACTGGGTGTGTTCGCGTTCGGTTCGACCGCGTTCGGCCTCTACGCGATGGGCCCGTTCGCGGCGGCCTGGAATGTCGCCGTCGGCGGCATCGCGGTTGCGCACGATCTCGCCGCCGGCGGATTCGCGCTCGCTGCGCATGCGAACGATGCGATCAGCAATGCGTGGATGCTGCGTCATCGCGTCGACCGGGTTTTCGTCGGCGCGCTGGCGAGCATCGCCGTGCTCACTCTGCTTCCGGGAAGCCTCTACTACTTCGCGCTGCGTCGACGGCGACGCTCGCGCTGAATCCCGCTCGCAGCATCCGTAGTGCGGCCGTTTCGCGGCCTCGGAACCTGCTCTTCGTCCTTCAACTATCCATCACGTGGAGTCTTACCCATGCGCACGATTCAAGCCGGCGCGTTCGACGGAGTGCAAGCAATGAACACCCACGCCCTCCAGCCAGCCGAGCGCAATCACGCATTCGCTCATCTGCGCGCGTTCGTCACCGTGCTCGTCGTCGCGCACCATGCCGTGCTCGCCTATCACCCGTACGCGCCACCGGCGCGCGCATTCGACTCGGCGCTGCTGACCTGGGCCGCATTCCCGATCGTCGATACGCAGCGCTGGTCCGGTATCGACTTGTTCGTCGGCTTCAACGATGCGTTCTTCATGGCGCTGATGTTCCTGCTGTCCGGCCTGTTCGTCGGGCCGAGTCTGCAGCGCAAGGGCAGCGCCGCGTTCCTGCGCGAGCGCGGGCTGCGTCTGGGTCTGCCGTTTCTCCTCTGCGCCGCGATTCTCGCGCCGCTCGCCTATTACCCGGCGTGGTTGCAGATCGGCAGTGATTCGAGTTTGTCCGCATATGCGCGCGCATGGCTTTCGCTCGGCGTCTGGCCGGCGGGACCGGCGTGGTTCCTCTGGGTTCTGTTCGCATTCGATGTCCTGGCGGTGCTGGCGTGCCGAATGGCGCCGCGTTGGGCCGAGTCGTTCGGGCGCTTCATCGGGACGCGCTCACCGCTCGCCTTCTTCGGATGGCTGGCTGCGATCGGTGCGGCCGTCTATGTGCCGCTGACCTTGATCGTCAATCCGATGACGTGGGCGAGCTTCGGGCCGTTCTTCGTGCAAACCGCGCGCGTGCCGTTGTACGCCAGCTATTTCGCGATCGGCATCGCGCTCGGCGCCTGGGGCATCGAGCGGGGCGTGTTCGCTGCCGCCGGCAAACTCGCGCGACGCTGGTGGCTCTGGCCGAACGTCGCGATCCTCGCCTACGCAGTCCTGGTCGGCCTGTTCATTGCCTTCATGATCGCGGCCTCAAAACAGCAGAGGACCGACGGACTCGAGCTCGCCGCGTCGATCGCCTTCACCGTTTCCTGCGCCGCTTCGTCGCTTTCGTTGATCGCAATCTTCCTGCGCTACGGACAGCGGCCTTCGGCGATCTTCGAGAGCCTCAGCCGCAATGCCTACGGTATCTACATCGTGCACTACGTATTCGTGATCTGGCTGCAATTCGCCCTGCTCGGCGCGAACCTTCCGGGTGCGGCGAAAGGATCGCTGGTGTTTCTGGGTGCGCTCGGCGCGAGCTGGATGACGGTTGCCGGCTTGCGCCGCGTGCCGGCCATCGCACGCGTGATCTGAAGGCCATGAATTGAAGGCCATGAACTGAGTCGCCAACGCTCCGACACAAACGTTCGTACCTCCGGCTCGGCTACACTACCGCTGTTTTGCCCGCCTTCCGGAGAGATGACCCATGCCGTCCGAGATCAAGTACAAGCGCATCGTGCTCAAGCTTTCCGGCGAAGCCTTGATGGGTGAATCCGATTACGGCATCGATCCGAAAGTGCTGCAGCGCCTGGCGCGCGAGATCATCGAAGTGCAGCGCGTCGGCGTGCAGGTCGGCGTCGTCATCGGCGGCGGCAATATCTTCCGCGGCGCCGGCCTGGCCGCAGCCGGCATGGATCGCGTCACCGGCGATCACATGGGAATGCTGGCGACGGTATTGAACGCACTGGCGATGCAGGACGCGATCGAGAAGGCCGGCGGCACCGCGCGCACGATGAGTGCGATCAAGATCAACGAAGTCTGCGAGGACTTCATCCGCCGCCGCGCGATCCGCCATCTGGAAAAAGGACGCATCGCCCTGTTCGCGGCCGGCACCGGCAACCCCTTCTTCACCACCGACTCCGCCGCCGCGCTGCGCGCGATCGAGATCGGCGCGGGTCTTCTGCTGAAGGCGACCAAGGTCGATGGCGTCTACACCGCCGATCCGGCCAAGGATCCGACCGCGACACGGTACGAGCGCCTCTCCTACGAGGAGGTGATCCAGCGCAACCTGCAGGTGATGGACACCAGCGCGATCGCGCTGTGCCGTGATCACAAGATTCCGCTGCGCATCTACGACATGTCGCGCGAAGGCGACCTGATGCGCATCATGCGCGGCGATCAAATCGGCACCCTGGTCGGCGGTCGCTGAGCGCACTTCCGCCGCGCCCTGGAAGGCGCGTTTCAGCGTGAACGTGTGCAACTTACCCGGTCGCGATCCACCGGTGTCCTGTTCGGGCCCGCCATGGAGTTTCCGAGCGCGCCCCATGCCGACGCGCGACACCGGCCGGGTCCGCATGCGAAATACTGCGCGCCACGCCGCCATCCGTGCCCCGCGAGCCCGCTGCTATACTCCGCGGCCGATTGCACAAGCATTACAGGTGACCGCACCATGCTCGATGACATCAAGAAAGACGCCCAGACGCGCATGCAGAAAAGCATCGACGCGCTCAAGCACGATCTCACCCGACTGCGTACCGGCCGCGCCAGCACGGCACTGGTGGAACCGCTGAAGGTTTCCTACTACGGCGCCGACACCCCGATCTCGCAGGTGGCCAATATCGCGCTCGCCGATTCGCGTTCGATCACGATCACGCCGTTCGAGAAGAGTCTGGTCGGCCCGATCGAGAAGGCGATCCTCGCCTCCGACCTCGGCCTGACCCCGAACACGATGGGCAACGTGATCCGCATCAATCTGCCGGCGCTGACCGAGGAACGTCGGCGCGAGCTGTCCAGGCATGTTTCGCACGAAGGCGAGAATGCCAAGGTCGCGGTGCGCAATGTCCGCCGCGATGCCCTGCATCAGGTCAAGGAACTGCAGAAGGACAAGGCGATCACCGAGGACGAGGAACGTCGCAGCGAGGAAGAAATCCAGAAGTACACCGACAAGTTCGTCAAGGACATCGACGGCATCGTCAAGCACAAGGAAGACGAGTTGATGTCGATGTAAGGTCGCCGTCGCGACGCGTTCGCGGAACACCGAGCAGCACCGCGGCGCCGCCGCCATCGCACAGGGTTTATGGACTCCGACACCCCTTCCCGCATTCCGCGCCACATCGCGATCGTCATGGACGGCAACGGCCGCTGGGCGGAGCGTCGCCATCGGCCGCGCAGCTTCGGCCATCGCGAGGGCCAGAAGGCGGTGCGCGCGGCGGTCGAGTTCTGCCGGCGCCGCGGCGTCGAGGCGTTGACCCTGTTCGCGTTCTCCAGCGAGAACTGGAAACGCCCGCAGAGCGAAGTCGGCGCGCTGATGCAGCTGTTTCTGAAGGCACTCGAACGCGAAGTCGATGAGCTGCATGCGAACGGCGTGCGCATCAGCTTCGTCGGCGATCTCGGCGCGTTCTCGCCGGAACTCGCCTCGCGCATGCGCCAGGCGATGCTGCGCACCGAAGCGAATACGGCGCTGCGCATGAATGTCGCGGTCAACTACGGCGGCCGCTGGGACATCGCGCAGGCCGCGCGCGGCGTCGCTGCTGCGGTCGTGCGCGGGGAACTGGCTGTCGACGCGATCGACGAGAAAGCGTTGGCGCCGTACACCTGTCTCGCCGACCAGCCGCCGGTCGACCTGTTCATCCGCACCGGCGGTGAAATGCGCATCAGCAATTTCCTGCTCTGGCAGGTCGCCTACGCGGAACTGTATTTCACCGACGCCTTGTGGCCGGACGTCGATGCCACCGCGCTGGATGCGGCGCTGGCCGAATACGCGCGGCGCGAGCGGCGCTACGGCCTGACTTCCGCGCAAGTGCGTGCAGCGAGCTGACGGGCCTCCCATGCTGAAGCAACGCACCCTCACCGCGCTCGTGCTGGCTCCGATCGCCATCGCGGTCATTCTGTTCCTGCCGACCGCGGTCGTTGCCGTGATCATCTCGGCGATGTGCCTGGTCGCGGTGCACGAATGGACGCGTCTGGCCGGCATCGCCTCGAACAGCGTGCGCGCGATCGTGGTCGCGTTGAACGCGGTCTTCTTCGGCGCGCTGTGGATGCTGCGCGATGATCCGCTGGCCTGGTACGTGATCGGCGCGGGCCTGGTCTGGTGGCTGCTGGCGTTGCTGTGGATGCGCAGCTTCACCTATGCCGCGGCGCCGACACGCGAGAATGCCGCGATCAAGATCGTCGCCTGCGAGCTGGCGATTCTGCCGGCGTGGCTGGCCCTGATGAAACTGCACGAGAGTCTGCCGCACGGCCATGCCTGGGCGCTGTTCGCGGTCGCCTTGATCTGGGCCGCCGACATCGCTGCGTTCTTCGCCGGCAAGCGTTACGGCACCACCAAGCTTTCGCCGCGCATCAGTCCGAACAAGACCACCGCCGGCGGCTGGGGTGCGCTCGCCGGTGCCGGCGCGCTCGCCGTCATCTGCGGCTGGGCTTTCGGCTTGCGCGGCATGGCGCTGGCGGCGCTGGTCGCGCTGGCCCTGCTCGCCGTCGTCGCCTCGATCGTCGGCGACCTGTTCGAAAGTCTGCTCAAGCGCCAGGCCAATGTGAAGGATTCCGGCGCCCTGTTCCCCGGTCACGGCGGACTGCTCGATCGTCTCGACAGCCTGTTTGCCGCACTGCCCGTGTTCGTCGCCGGCAAGGCTCTGCTGGACCTGGTCTTTCCTGCATGAGAACGCTCGCGGTGCTCGGCGCGACCGGCTCGATCGGCGCGAATACCCTCGATGTCGTCGCGCGCCATCCGGATCGCTTTCGCATCGGCGTACTCGCAGCGCACCGCAGCGTCGAGGCGCTGGCGGACTTGTGCCTGCGTTTCCGGCCGGATCTGGCGGTGATTGCAGACGAAGCCTGCGAGAAGGAACTGCGCGCACAGCTCGCTGCCCGAAACGTCGACTGCCGTGTCGGCGCCGGACCGGCGGCGCTGGTGGAAGCTGCCTCCGGCACGGATTGCGACACCGTGGTCGCCGCCATCGTCGGCGCAGCGGGGCTGGAGTCGACGCTGGCCGCCGCGCGCGCGGGCAAGCGCCTGCTGCTCGCGAACAAGGAAGCGATCGTGATGGCCGGCCCGCTGCTGCTGGCCGCGCTCGAGCAAGGCGGCGGCGAACTGCTGCCGCTCGATTCCGAACACAACGCGGTTTTCCAGTGCCTGCCCGGCGCTCGCACGGATCTGACCCGTGCCGGCGTGCGCCGCATCCTGCTGACCGCGTCCGGCGGTCCGTTTCGCGGCATGCCGGCGAGCGCGCTGGCCGAGGTGACGCCCGAGCGCGCCTGCGCGCATCCGAAATGGCGCATGGGCCGCAAGATCTCGGTCGATTCGGCCACCTTGATGAACAAGGGGCTCGAGGTGATCGAGGCGCACTATCTTTTCGACGCGCCTGCCGAGCGCATCGAGGTGCTGGTGCATCCGCAAAGCGTGGTGCATTCGCTGGTCGAATACGTCGACGGCTCGGTGCTCGCGCAGCTCGGCAATCCGGATATGCGTACCGCGATTGCGCACGCGCTGGCGTGGCCCGAGCGCATCGAGGCCGGCGTCGCCGCGCTCGATCTGCTCGCGGTGGCGCGGCTGGACTTCGAAGCGCCCGACCGCGCGACCTTTCGCTGCCTCGACCTCGCCTACCAGGCCTTGCGCGCCGGCGGCAGCGCGACCACGGTGCTGAATGCCGCCAACGAGGAAGCCGTCGCGGCGTTCCTGGACGGTCGCCTGCCCTTCCTCGGCATCGCCGAAACGATCGAGCGCTGCCTCGAAGGCGCCGAATCCGCTCCGCTCAACGATTTAGCGGCGCTTCTTGACGCCGATTTAACTGCGCGTCGGCATGCGCAACGTATCATCGCGGGCCCGACCGTCCGCAAAATGCACACGTCAACGCCATGAGCGAATTCTTCGGTTCCGTCTGGTGGCTGATCGTCACGCTCGGCCTGTTGATCACCTTTCACGAATACGGTCATTTCGTCGTCGCGCGGCGTTGCGGCGTCAAGGTGCTGAAGTTCTCGATCGGCTTCGGGCCGGCGCTGTGGTCGCGCTTCGACCGCCATGGCACGCAGTTCGTGATCGCCGCGATTCCGCTCGGCGGCTTCGTCAAGATGCTCGACGAGCGCGAAATCGACGGCGTGGTCGGGCCGGAAGGGCTGAAAGGCGCGTTCAACCGCAAGTCGGTCGGCCAGCGCATGGCGATCACCGTCGCCGGGCCGGTATTCAACATCATCTTCACCATCGCCGCGTTCTGGCTGATGTTCGTGATCGGCAAGCCGGACTACGTGCCGCTGGTCGGCCATGTCGACCATGCGGCTGAATCGGCCGGCTTCGCGAGCGGCGATCGCATCACTGCCATCGACGGCCACGCGATCGAAACCTGGACCGACGCCAACACGCTGCTGCTGCAGGCCGCAGTCGATCGCCGCGATCTCGGCGTCGACGTGGTCGGCGCCGACGGCGCCGCGCACCATCGCGCGCTGGCCTTGTCGAAATTGCCCGCCGGGCTCGCCGATGACGGCCTCTATCGGGCGATCGGCCTGGCGCCGCAGCAGTGGGCGACGCCGCCGGTGATCGGCACGGTGCAGCCGGACACGGCCGCCGCCCGCGCCGGCCTCAAGCCCGGCGACCGTTTCATCTCGATCGGCGGCGACCCGGTCGCGGATTGGCGCGACGTGCCGGATGCGATCCAGAAACACGCGGACGGCGGCAAGCCGCTGCTGTTCCAGATCGCCCGCGGCGCGGAGAAACTTGACCTTTCGGCGCAGCCGGTGCGGCTGCAGCAGGGCGGCACCACCAGCTGGGTGCTCGGCATCGGCCCGCAGACGGGCGAGGCCAAATACGATGCGATGCTGCGCTACGGCGCGTTCGCGGCGGTGCCGAAGGCCTTCGCCGAGACCTGGCAGCGCAGCCGCGAAACCCTCGGCATGCTGTGGAGCATGCTCAGCGGCCACGCCTCGCTGAAGAACCTTTCGGGCGTCGTTTCCATCGCCCAGGTGGCCAACAGCTCGGCCCAGCTCGGACCCGCGTGGTTCCTCAATTTCCTCGCAATCATCTCGCTCAGTCTCGGTATCCTCAACCTGCTGCCGATCCCGATCTTGGACGGCGGGCACCTGCTGTATTACCTTATCGAGCTGGTCAAGGGCAGTCCGGTCGGCGATCGCGTGCAGATCGCGGGCCAGTACGTGGGTCTCACCCTGCTGGTGGCCTTGATGGGCCTGGCGTTCTACAACGACATCCTGCGGCTCGTTTCCTGATCCGCCGGTTGGCCCAATAACGAAACAAAGGCCGCGACACGTTCCGTCGCGAGCCCAACGATGCCCTGACGGAAGTGAAGATGAAGCGTATTGCCGCCTTGTTTCTGCTCGCCTTTTTCGCTTCGCGAGCTGCGTTCGCGTTCGATGCCTTCACGATTTCCGACATCCGCATCGACGGACTGTCGCGCATCGCGCCGGGCACGGTGTTCACCTATCTGACGGTCGAGAAGGGCGACTCGCTGACCGCCGACCGCGCCGAGCAGGCGATTCGCGCGCTCTACAAGACCGGCTTCTTCAACGACGTCCAGCTCTCGCGCCAGGGCGACATCCTCGTCGTCAGCGTGAAGGAGCGTCCGCAGATCTCGAAGATCGCGCTGCGCGGCAACAAGGACCTCAAGGACGACGACCTGCTCAAGGGCCTCAAGGGCATCGGCCTCGCCGAAGGCGAGGCGTTCGATCCGCTCAAGCTCGCCGAAGTGCAGAGCGAACTGACCCGCCAGTACTACAACCGCGGCAAGTACAACGTGTCGGTGAAGTCGGCCGTGGTCAACCTCGACCGCAACCGCGTCGAAGTCGCGATCAACATCGCCGAGGGCAAGGCGGCGAAGATCAAGCACCTCAACATCGTCGGCAACACGCAGTATCCGGACAAGGAAATCAAGGGCGACTTCGAGTCGAACACCTCGCACCTGACCTCGTTCTACACCAAGGATGACCAGTACTCGCGCGAGAAGCTTTCCGGCGATCTGGAGAAACTGCAGTCCTTCTACATGGACCGCGGCTACGCCGACTTCAACGTCGATTCGACCCAGGTCGGAATCAGCCCCGACAAGCGCAAGATGTATGTCACCGCCAACATCAAGGAAGGCGAGATCTACAAGATCAACGACATCAAGCTGACCGGCACGCTGATCCTGAAAGAAGAAGACCTGCGCAAGCTGGTGCAGCTGAAGGTCGGCGACGTGTTCTCGCGCAAGAAGATCGAACAATCGGTCGATGCGATCACCGCCGTGCTCTCCAACATCGGCTATGCCTTCGCCGACGTGCAGCCGATCCCGGCGATCGACAAGGAAAAACGCGAGGTCGGCCTGACCCTGTTCGTCAATCCGGGCAAGCGCGTCTACGTGCGCCAGATCGTCTTCAAGGGCAATATCCACACGCAGGATGAAATCGTGCGCCGCGAAATGCGCCAGCTCGAAGGCGCCTGGTATTCGCAGGCCGCGATCGATCGCTCGAAGATCCGCCTGCAGCGCCTCGGCTTCTTCAAGACGGTCACGATCGATACGCCGAAGGTGCCCGGCACCGACGATCAGGTCGACCTCACCGTCACGCTCGAGGAGCAGAATTCCGGCCAGTTCACCTTTGGCCTGGGTTATTCGCAGTCCTACGGCATCATCGCCAGCGTCGGCGTCACCCAGAACAACCTGCTCGGAACCGGCGACCGCGTCTCCCTGACCGCGCAGCAGAGCGCCCTGATCAAGCAATACGAGCTCAGCTATTTCGAGCCCTACCTGACCGACGACGGCATCGGCATCGGCTACGACATCAAGCACACCGAACTGGATTCGAGCGAGCAGAACATCGCCAGCTACCTGTCCAACACCGATGCGTTCGACATGTATCTGGGTTTCCCGATCACCGAAGCGGACACCATCAATACCCAGCTCGGCGTCAGCAAGACCGGCATCCTCGCCTATCCCGGCCTGACCCCGCAGAACATCATCAACTACATCGACAGCATCGGTCACCGCACGTTCCACACCTGGAATACACAGATTTCCTGGTCCCACGACACGCGCAACCGTTTCTGGAATCCGACGCGCGGCTCGATCCAGTCCGTCTCGGTGGAAACCACCTTGCCCGGCTCGACCATCGAGTACTACAAGATCAACTACAAGTTCGCGCAGTACCTGCGCATGACCGACAAGCTGACCTTCTACGGCCACTTCACGCTCGGCTATGGCGACACCTACAACGATCCGAAGAACGTGCTGAAACCGGGCGATCCGAACTATCTGGCTAACCTGTCCGGCCTGCCGTTCTTCGAGAATTTCTACGCCGGCGGCGTGTCCGATGTGCGCGGCTTCCGCGACAACACGCTCGGACCCTACGACGTCGAGCCGGGCTGCGCGCCGACCGACACCAGTACGAACTGCCGCCTGCCGCTCGGTGGCTCGTTCAAGACCGTCGCCTCGGCTGAAATCATTTTCCCGACGCCCTTCATGAAGGAAAACGACGACAGCACGCGCCTGTCCGCGTTCTTCGACGTCGGCAACGTGTTCAAGAACAATCTGTGCGACGTCAACGTGCAGACCGACTGCAGGAAGTACAACAGCTGGACCGCGAGCGAATTGCGCGCGTCGGTCGGCCTGTCCTTCCAGTGGCGCGCACCGGTCGGTCCGATCGTGATCAATCTTGCGCGACCGATTCGCAAGCAATCCGGCGATGACACGGAAGTGATCCAGTTCACCTTCGGCAACACGTTCTAAGTCCGCCGCGCGGAGGCCGGCGTCGGGGAGCGAGGAGAGGCCGAGTGACGAGGCAACATGCACAGCCGGGGAGACCGATCCGTGCGCTGCTGCTGTTTCTGGCGGCTTTCGCGCTCGCGGGCGGCGTCGGCGCGCAGGAGTCCGTCGCGACGCGGATCGGCTATGTCGACATGAAACGTTTGCTCGACAACGCGCCGCAGGTGGTCGCCGGACGGCAGAAACTCGAACGCGAATTCGCCGAGCGCGACAGCGCGTTGAAGGCCGATGAGGCGCGCTCGCTCGAATTGCACGCGCGCCAGAAAAGTCAGGCTGCGTCGATGGCGAAGGCGGACGCGGACACCTTGCAACGCGAGATCGACGCGCTCGATCGTTCGCTCAAGCGCAACCGCGACAGCATGCGCGCGGAACTGAAGACGCGCAGCGACCAGGAACTCGATCGCAGCTGGCGTGAAATCAACGACGCCGCGGTCGAGTTCGCGCGCGAACAGGGATTCGATCTGATCGTGCCGAGCCCGGTGATCTATGCCAGCCCGAAGGTCGACGTGACCGACCAGGTGCTCGATCGCCTGCGCCGCAAGGCACGGACGCAGACACCGTGACGTCGCCCTCCTTCACGCTCGGCGAGCTGGCGCAGCGTTTCGATCTGCAATCGCGCGGCGATCTTGCGAGCGTGGTCGAAGGCGTCGCGACGCTTGCCGACGCCGGTCCCATGCAACTCGGTTTTCTCGCCAATCCGCGCTATCGCGCGCAACTGGCCTCGACGCAAGCCGGGGTCGTGGTGCTGCGCGATGCCGACCTCGATGCATGGTCCGGCGCCTGCCTGATCGCGCGCGATCCGTATCTGACTTTCGCGCGTATCGCTGCCTTGTTCGAACAGCGCCCTGCAGCGCCTGCGGGAATCCATCCCAGCGCCGTCGTGGCAACCGGCGCCGATGTCGCGGCGAGCGCGAGCATCGGTCCGCTCTGCGTGATCGAGGACGGCGCACGCATCGGCGAAGGCGCCGTGCTCGGTGCGCATTGCATCGTCGGTCGCGGCTGCACGGTCGGTGCGCAGTCGCGCCTGGTCGCACGCGTGACCCTGGTGCAGGACGTCACGCTCGGTCGCCGCGTGCTGATTCATCCCGGCGCGGTGCTCGGTGCGGACGGCTTCGGACTCGCCTTCGAGCAGGATGCGGTCGACCACGGCCACTGGGTCAAGATTCCGCAACTCGGCGGCGTGCGCATCGGCGACGACTGCGAAATCGGCGCCAACACCACGATCGATCGCGGCGCCCTCGGCGACACCGTACTCGAAGAGGACGTGCGCCTCGACAACCAGATCCAGATCGCGCACAACGTGACGATCGGCGCGCACAGCGCGCTGGCCGGCTGCGCCGCGGTCGCCGGCAGCGCCAGCATCGGGCGCCACTGCCTGATCGGCGGCGGCGCTGGCATACTGGGTCATTTGAGCATCGCGGACCGCGTCACCGTGACCGCGATGAGCCTGGTCACGCATTCGATCCGGGACGCCGGGGAATATTCCTCCGGCACGCCGATCCAGCCGAATCGGGCATGGCGGCGCAATGCGGCGCGCTTCAAACATCTGGACGAACTCACGCGACGCGTGGATGCCATAGAAAAGGAAAGCAAGTCATGACCCAACCAGAAACAACCCTGCAGTTGCCTCTGGGCGTCGAGCAGATCGCGGCGATGCTGCCGCATCGCTACCCGTTCCTGCTGCTCGACCGCGTCACTGCGTTCGAGCATCGCAAGCGCGTCAGCGCACTCAAGAACGTCACCATCAACGAGCCGTTTTTCCAGGGCCATTTTCCGTCGCATCCGGTGATGCCCGGCGTGCTGATCATCGAAGCGATGGCGCAGGCGGCCGGCGTGTTGATCAAGCTGTCCGAAGCAGGCAACGGCGCGCGCGACGTGGTGTTCTATCTGGTCAAGGTGGACAAGGCGCGGTTCAACCGCGTGGTGGTTCCGGGCGATCAATTGCGCCTCGAAGTCGAACACAAGCGCACGATGCGCAACATGAGCCAGTTCTGGGCGCGCGCGCTGGTCGGCGACGAACTCGCCGCCGAAGCAGAGATGCTGTGCGCCGAGGTAGCGCGCTGATGATCCACGCGACCGCCCTGGTCGATCCGGCCGCGACGATCGGCGCCAATGTCAGCATCGGCGCCTACAGCATCGTCGGGCCCGACGTGGAAATCGGCGCCGGAACCGAAATCGGTCCGCACGTGGTCATCGAGGGCACGACGCGGATCGGCGCGGACAACCGGATCTTCCAGTTCGCCTCGCTCGGCGCCGCGCCGCAGGACAAGAAATTCCACGGCGAGGCGAGCGAGCTGGTGATCGGCGATCGCAACGTGATCCGCGAATTCGTCACCTTCAATCGCGGCACCGCCGACGGCGGCGGCGCCACGCGCATCGGCGACGACAACTGGATCATGGCCTACGTGCACATCGCGCACGATTGCCGCATCGGCAACCACGTCGTCTTCGCCAACAACGCGACCCTCGCCGGACACGTCGAAGTCGGCGACTGGGTCACCCTCGGCGGCTTCACCGGCATCCATCAGTTCTGCAAGGTCGGCGCGCACGCGTTCACCGGCATGGGCAGCCTGATCAATGCCGACGTGCCGCCGTTCGTGATGGTCGCCGGCAGCTACGCCAAGCCGCGCGGGATCAACAGCGAAGGGCTCAAGCGCCGCGGTTTCGACAGCGAGCGCATCAGCGCGATCAAGCGCGCCTACCGCACCGTCTACGTCGCCCGTACGCCGCTCGCCGAAGCGCGCGAGAAACTCGTCGAGCAGGCGAAGGAAAGCAGCGACGTCGCGGCCTTGCTCGATTTCATCGAACGCAGCGAGCGATCGCTCGTGCGTTAGAAGGGTGAAGGGGGAAGAGGCAATGGTGAAGGGGAAAGAGTTGCGAAACCTGTCGCTCGCCGCGTAATCACGATGCCTTCTCCCTTGACCCTTGACCCTTGAGGGGTAAAGGGGGAAGGGTCAATGGTGAAGAGGAAGAGCTGCGACACTGCGTGTTGCTCCCAACGTACTGATGGCGGCTTCTCCCTTGACCCTTGACCCTTCTCCCTTCACCGCTCCAACGCGCTTCGTTCTCGTTGCCGGCGAAGCCTCCGGCGATCTTCTCGGCGCCGGGTTGATTGCGCGCTTGCGCGAACGCTTTCCGCAGGCTGCGTTTGCCGGGGTCGGCGGGCCGCGCATGATCGCGGCGGGACTCGACGCGTGGCATCCGTCGGCGAAGCTTTCGGTGATGGGATACATCGAAGTGCTGCGGCATCTGCCGGAGCTGCTTTCGATCCGGCGCGACGTGGCGCGGCGCACGCTCGCGTGGCGGCCGGATGTATTCGTCGGCATCGATGCGCCGGATTTCAATCTCGGTCTCGAACGCAGGCTGAAGCGCGCCGGCATCCGCACGGTTCACTACGTGAGTCCGTCGGTCTGGGCCTGGCGCGAGAAGCGCGCGGCGAAGATCGGTCGCAGCGCCGACCGCGTGCTCTGCCTGTTTCCGATGGAACCGCCGATCTATGCACGCCACGGCGTCGATGCGCGTTTCGTCGGCCATCTGCTCGCCGACACGTTCGCGTTCGAACCCGATCGCGCTGCTGCGCGCATCGCACTCGGCGTACCGAGCGAGGCGCGCGTGCTGGCGATCCTGCCCGGCAGCCGTCTCGGCGAGATCGCACGTCTCGGCGCGGATTTCATCGGCGCAGCGCAGCTGCTCGCGCAGCAGTTTCCGGATTTGCACATCATCGCGCCGATGGCGGATGCCGCGTGCCGCGATGCATTCGCGAATGTGCTCGCGAACGCGCGCAGCGCAAGTGCGCAATCGGGAGGCGAACATGCCGCCGCGCTGCCGATCCAGATCACCGACGGCCACGCTCACGAGGCGATGATTGCAGCCGACGCGATCCTGCTCGCTTCCGGCACAGCCACGCTCGAAGCGATGCTGGCGAAGCGGCCGATGGTGGTGGCGTATCGCATCGCGCCGATGACGTATCGCATCGTCAAGGGACTCGGCATGCTCAAGGTCGAACGCTATGCACTGCCGAATATTCTGGCAGGACGCGAGCTGGTTCCCGAGCGCATGCAGGATGCGTGTACGCCGGCCGCACTGGCCGAGGCGCTGGCGCCGATGCTGCGTGCGCGTGCGATCGATCCGGCTTTGCTGGCGGAATACCAGCGCCTGCATCGCGAGCTTCGGCGCGATGCGAACACCACGGCGGCAGCGGCGGTCGCCGATCTGATCGACGCAGGAGACGTTGCAGAAACTGCTGCCGATCCGCGTCACCGCTGAAAAACCTGCGCTGCCGATTGACGCGCACCACCCCTATCCTCACGATGCCGCGATGACGACTGCCGCATGACCGCACTGAACTTTTTCACTCGCCACCGCACCGGCCTGCTGCGCGCCTTCGCGTTGCTCACCTTCCTGGCCTTTTTCGGATTCGGCCCGCTGTGCGAGCACACGACGGCGGAAAAAGTCTACGCATCCGCGCTGGTCCTGCTGAGCCTGTTCGCGCTCTTCTTCGCGAGCGCACGCGTCGCGTTTTCGCTGTTCGCGGTTTCATTCCTGTTCGGCGCGATCGCGCTCGCCGGACGACTCAAATTCCGCTATCTGACCACGCCCCTGCTCGCGCCGGATCTGGAATACGTCAATCGCGGCACCTTCGAGATCATCACGCACTATCCGCTGCTGCTGACCCTCAGCGTCGCGGCGCTGCTGCTGATTCCGCTGACGTTGATCGTGTCCTTCGTGCTCGAAGGTGCATCCGGATTCGCGCTTCGTTCGCGCGCGAGTCGGCTCGCCGTGCGAGTGTGCGGCTCGCTCGCGGCGGTCGCCTTGCTGACGGCCTGCCTTGCACCGGGCGGCGTGTTCAAGGCGATGTTCAACAAGCCGATGTGGATCACGGTCAACGATCGCAGCTTCATCACCGACTTCCTGACCTCGTTCAACGACACCGCGATCATCCGCCCGACCAGTCCGCTCGATGTCGACCGCAGCATCTCGTGGAAACTCGACCGTCCCCTGCTGGCGCCGCCGACACGCCCGGACGTCGTCACCGTGCTCGAGGAAAGCACCTTCGATCCGCGCATGCTGAAGATCTGCACCCTGCCCGTGTGCAAGCGCCGCATGTTCGATGCGGACGCATCCACGCGCGCGCATGGTCCGTTGAGTGTTCACACCTTCGGCGGTGGCACCTGGACCAGCGAGTTCTCGTTGCTCACCGGTCTCTCGCACACCCTCTTCGGCAACGCCGGTCTATATGCGCCGTACAATCTCGCGCCACGCGTCGCATTCACGCTGCCGAAGGCATTCAAGAGCGCCGGCTATCGCGCCATCGCCGTGTATCCGATGAGCGGCGACTTCCTCAACGCGCGCAACGCCTACGACTATTACGGCTTCGACGCGTTCTACGACGGCACCGAATACGGCCTCGGCTGGGAAAGCCACGATGCCGATCTGCTCGCCGTGTTCGAGCGCATCTATGCCGACGAAAAACGCATCCATCCGGATCAGCCGCTGTTCGTCTTCATGCTGACCCTGCACCAGCACGGTCCGCACATGGTGCCGCTGGCACAGTTGCCGGCGCCGTACGACAAGCCGCTGTTCACCGGCGCGTTCAAGCCGAAGGAACTCGACGAGTGGCTGAATCTCAACCTCGGCAACTATCTCGAGCGCCTGCAGCAGTCCGATGCGATGATCGCCGAGCTGGAAAAATTCCTGCTCGGCGGCGATCATCCCGCCGTGCTGATGCATTTCGGCGATCACCAGCCTTCCTTCGACGGCGCGATCAATGAAATTCCGAAGACCGTGCCGAAGGAAGCCGGCCCGAATGCGCACCAGGTGACCTACTACATGTTGAAGTCGAACTTTCCGGTACGCGCAACGTTCGACTATCCGGTCCTCGACATCTCGTTTCTCGGCTCGACCCTGCTCGAGGTTGCCGGCGTTCCGAAGAACGAATTCTTCCAGGCCAATACGCTGCTGCGCGAACGCTGCAAGGGGCGCTACATGGATTGCAAGGACAGCAAGACGGTGATTTCGTATCACGATTTCGTGTTCACCAATCTGCAGGATCTGCACGAATGAAACGCGCGCGCCGCGCCGCAGCCGACGCCTTCGTCGCCGGCGTCGACGAAGCCGGGCGCGGCCCGCTCGCAGGTCCGGTGGTGATCTCGGCGGTGATCCTCGATCCGCGCCGGCCGCTGCACGGACTCGCCGACAGCAAGGTGCTGAGCGAAGCGCAACGCGACCTGCTCGCGCCGATGATCCGCGAATCGGCGCTCGCGTTCTCGGTCGTCGTCGTCGATGTCGACGAGATCGAGTTGCTGAATATCCTCGGCGCCACCCTGATCGGCATGACGCGCGCACTCGCTGCGCTGTCGATCGCACCGACACTGGCCTTGATCGACGGCAACCGCCTGCCCAAGTCCACCTGCTGCCCGGCGCGCGCGGTGATCGGCGGCGATGCGACCGAGCCTGCGATCAGCGCCGCCTCGATCATCGCCAAGACCGTACGCGATCGTCTGATGTGCGACTACGACAGCACGCATCCCGGCTACGGCTTCGCGCGTCACAAGGGCTATTCGACGCCCGAACACATCGAAACGCTGACGCGCCTGGGTCCGTGCGCGATCCATCGCCGCGGCTTCGCGCCGGTGCAGCGCTTGCTCGCGCCGGCGTTGTTCCAGGACATCTAGTTCCGGCGCATCCGCGCGATGACGCCGCGGCAGCGACGCCATCCGGCGACGATGCGGTTGCCGTCGTAACCACCTCCAGTCCTCGCTCGTCACGAGCAACGCTCTCTCACTGCCGCTCACACGTCGTGCGCACAGCCTTGCGTCGTGCGCTTGTGCGCCGCGACCGGCAAGCCATCACGACGAACTGCCCGCCCGCACCCACGCCAGCGCGACCAATGCCCCGTGTTCAGCAGAATGTGCAAGCTGTGAAATCCCTCACGCGGTTTAGGCAGCTTCCCTCACGCTTTGTCCACATTTGCAAAATGAATATTGCAGCTGTCATTCGATAGCGCCCGGCGACTCCTCGACGCGGTGCTGCCGCCGCAAATCTCGCGGACGATGAGCGTGCGGCTTTCGCGGCCGGCGCGCGCGTTTCGCACTGGCCGTGAGGAACCGCATGCAAACGCTGAGGATCTGCGACGTCGGCCTGCCGATCGATGCATCACGCGCCTTCCACTCGATGCTCGGCATCGTCGAGACGCGCTCGGTGGCGGCCTGGAAGTCGAGCACGATCGAGCACGCCGACGTGCTGCTGGCCTACACCGACGGTCGCCCCGGCGTGCTCGATACCTGGTATGCGACCGGCAAGCCCGCGATTCTCGTGATCGACGACCGCGCGAACTGGCCGGCGGCGCCGTTCGTGCTGCGCTATCCGTTCCGCGTGATGCAGCTGCTCGCCCTGCTCGACGGCATCGCCGAGCATCTGCGTGCACGCGCAGCACCGGCGCCGCGCGACAACACGGCCTGGGCCGCCGCTGAAGACCTGCGCCGGCTGACCACGCAGGCCGGCGAACGCGGCTGGCATGTCGCGGCCGCCGGCGAGCGCGAGGAACTGTGGATCGGCGAGGGCCACGCCTGCGCCAGCGCGGCCGTGTGGCGCGGCCTGCGCGAAGGCGCGCTGCGTCTCGGACCGTTCGGCCATCACGCCGCTGCCGCGCCGGTCGATGCGCAGCGCGGCGCCATCGCCGATGTCGCCTGGTTTGCCGGCATCCACGGCCGCGACGAGCTCGCGCCCTGGTTGTCGGCGGACAGCGCGTACCGGCTGCGCCGCTGGCCGGACTTCGGCCGTCTCGGCGGCGCCGCTGCCCTGCTCGACCTTGCCGCAGCCGCCGCTGCACGTCCCTGCACGCCGGGCGAACTGGCCGCGCGCGCGGCGTGTACGGTGGCACAGGCGAATCGCTTCCTGAGCGCCGCTTCGCTCGCCGGTCTGCTGGTCGCCGCAACGCGCGAGGACAGCGGCGCACACGCGAGCGCTGCGGCACCGGCGCGCGGCTGGATGAGCTTCATCCACGATCTGCGCAGGCAGCTCGGATGGGCCGCATGAGCGCGCTCACCGGCAACGAATTCAAGATTGTGTTCACCGGTCCCATGGGCGCCGGCAAGACGACGGCGATCGCGGCGGTCAGCCAGATGCCGCCGGTGTTCACCGAAGTCGCCAACAGCGACCGCGTCGCGCATGCAAAGGCCTCGACCACGGTCGGCTTCGACTTCGGCCGCATCGCGCTCGCCGACGGTCGCGACGTTCACCTGTACGGCACGCCGGGCCAGGCGCGTTTCCGCTTCATGTGGGAGATTCTCGGGCGCGGCGCGGCCGGCGTGATCGTGCTGCTCGATGCCAGCGAAGCCGGTGCGCTGGTGCAGCTGGATCTGTACGTGGATGCGTTCGCCCCACTGCTGCCCGCAGGCGCGCTGGTGGTCGGCGTCGGCCGTACCGAATGCGCCGGCGCGCTCGGTAGCGAAGCCTTCGCTGCGCGCCTGGACGCACGCGGCATCCTCGCGCCGGTGTTCTCGATCGACGCGCGCGTTTCGAGCGACGTCTTCATGCTGATCCGCACGCTCGCCAGCATGCTCGCGATGCAGGCGGCGGCGGAGGATCACGCATGAGCGCGCTACGCTTGCGCAAGTCCCTGCGCGAAGCAGCGCGCCGGCATCTGCAGGCGCTCGGCGAGGTTGCCGGCGTGCGTTCCGCGGTGCTGTTTTCCGCCGACGGTTTCGAAATCGCCTCGCACGCCACCGACACCGCGCTGGCGAGCCGGCTCGCCGCGATCGGCAGTTCGCTGGCAGCGCTCGGCGGCGCGATCTCGGCCGAGGCCGGTCTGCGCGACTTCGAACGCAGCACGATCGAAAGCGCCGACGGCACCGTCACGATCATGCGCCTGCGCGGCAATCCGCCGATGTCACTCGCGGTGATCGCCGACCGCAAGGCGACGCTCGGCCGCCTCTTGTGGGCGACCCGGCACTGCTGCGATGCACTCACTCAATTTCTCGACGAATGACGCTGCGGGCGGACGAGGCACGTCCGCAGCGCTCCTCCCCGATGTCTCGGCAAGGAAATCCTCATGGCAAATCTCAACGAAAGTCTGGTCAAGCTGCTCGAAGTCGACGGCGCGCTGTGCACGGCGCTGGTGGACTCGAACAGCGGCATGCTGCTCGGCAAGGCCGGTTCCGGTGTCGATCTCGATCTCGCCGCCGCCGGCAATACCGAAGTGGTGCGTTCCAAGCTCAAGACGATGAAGTCGCTCGGACTCAGCGACACGATCGAGGACATCCTGATCACGCTCGGCAAGCAGTACCACGTGATCCGTCCGATCGTGGCCAAGCCCGGCCTGTTCTTCTACCTCGTGCTGGACAAGGCGCGTTCCAACCTCGCGCTGGCGCGGCGCGCGACGCAGGAAGTGGAGCAAGGGCTGCAGCTGTAACGGACGCCGCGTCGCGGCGGATCATTGCCGCGTCAGCACGTGACGCAGCCGGGCATCGGGGCGTCGGGTCTATCCCGACGCATCGCTGCACATTTTCAGGCGCGAGCGCCACAGCCGGCGCCGGCGAAAAAGCAAGCCTTGCCTCACCCGCATCGGCCCACTAGGCTTCGGTGATTCCCTCCGAACGACCGCCGATGTCCGCGGGTTTCGTCCACCTCCACGTCCACAGCGAATATTCGCTGACCGATTCGACGATCCGCGTCGGCGAACTCGTCGAGGCCTGCGTGCGCGCCGAAATGCCGGCCGTCGCGCTGACCGACCAGGCCAACCTGTTCGCCCTGGTGAAGTTCTACAAGGCAGCCGAGTCGGCCGGCATCAAGCCGATCGCCGGCAGCGATCTGTGGATTGCCGATGCGCAGGACCGCAACCGGCCGCAGCGCATCACCGTGCTGTGCCAGAACCGCGAGGGCTACCTCAATCTCTCGCGCCTGCTGACACGCGCGTACGCGGAAAACCGCCACGGCGATCATGCCCTGGTCGACCCGGCCTGGCTCGACAGCACCAGCGGCGGATTGATCGCCCTGCTCGGCCAGGGCAGCGACGTCGGGCAATCGCTGCTCGGCGGTCGCGACGAGGCCGCGCACTCGCGCGCCGAATGGTGGCGCGAGCGCTTTCCCGAGCGGCTGTATTTCGAAGTCGCGCGCACGCAGCGCGCGCACGAGGAAACGTTCCTCGCGCAGACGCTCGACCTCGCCGCGCGCCTCGACCTGCCGATCGTCGCGAGCAACGACGTGCGCTTTCTCGCGCGCGAGGACTTCGAGGCGCACGAGGCACGCGTGTGCATCCACGCCGGTCGCGTGCTCGCCGATCCGAAACGTCCGCGCGACTACTCGCCCGAGCAATACCTGAAATCGCCGGCGGAAATGACTGCGCTGTTCGCCGACCTGCCCGAGCTGATCGAGAACGCGCTCGAGCTCGGCAAGCGCTGCAATCTCGAACTCAGCTTCGGCACGTATTTCCTGCCGGCCTTTCCGGTGCCGGCCGAGCACACATTGGACAGCTTCATCCGCAGCCTGTCCCGCGAAGGTCTCGAACGCCGCCTGATCGCGTATCCGGTGGCCGCGGGCTTCACTCGCGAAGATTACGACCGCCGTCTCGAAACCGAGATCGACGTCATCGTGCAGATGGGTTTTCCCGGCTACTTTTTGATCGTCGCCGACTTCATCAACTGGGCCAAGCAGAACGATATTCCGGTCGGGCCCGGACGCGGCTCCGGCGCCGGCTCGCTGGTCGCCTATGCGCTCGGCATCACCGACCTCGATCCGCTGCAATATGGACTGCTGTTCGAGCGCTTCCTCAATCCCGAACGCGTGTCGATGCCGGACTTCGACGTCGACTTCTGCATGGACGGACGCGATCGCGTCATCGACTACGTCGGCCGTAAATACGGCCGCGACCGCGTCAGCCAGATCATCACCTACGGCACGATGGCGGCGAAGGCGGTGCTGCGCGACACCGGCCGCGTGCTCGGCATGCCCTACGGCCAGGTCGACCGCATCGCCAAGCTGATTCCGAAGATGCCGCTCGACCTCGCGCTGGAAGACGCGCTCGGGCGTTCGGACAAGTCGCGCAAGGAACCGGACCGCATCGTCGCCGAGTTCAAGGCGCTGTACGAGAGCGACGAGGAAGTGACCGAACTGGTCGACCTCGCGCTGAAACTCGAAGACCTCACGCGCAACGCCGGCAAGCATGCCGGCGGCGTCGTCATCGCGCCGGGTCCATTGTCCGACTACGCACCGCTGTTTTCGGAAAGCGGCGGCGAAGGCCTGGTCACCCAGTTCGACAAGGACGACGTCGAAACCGTCGGCCTGGTCAAGTTCGACTTCCTCGGCCTGCGCACGCTCACGATCATCGACTGGGCGGTGAAGGCGATCAATGTGCGGCGCGCGCAGCAGGGCGAAAGCGCACTCGATCTCGCGCATCTGCCGCTCGACGACAAGAAGGTGTTCGACCTGCTGAAACAGGCGCGCACGGTCGCGGTGTTCCAGTTCGAATCGCGCGGCATGCAGGGCATGCTGAAGGACGCGAAGCCCGATCGCTTCGAGGACATCATCGCGCTCGGCGCGCTGTACCGTCCCGGCCCGATGGACCTGATTCCGAGCTACTGCCGGCGCAAGCACGGCACCGAGCCGATCGACTATCCCGATCCGCGCGTCGAGCCGGTCCTGAAAGAGACCTACGGCATCATGGTCTATCAGGAACAGGTCATGCAGATGGCGCAGATCGTCGGCGGCTACTCGCTCGGCGGCGCCGATCTGCTGCGCCGTGCGATGGGCAAGAAGAAGGCCGAGGAAATGGCCAAACACCGCGTGGTCTTCCGCGAAGGTGCCGCCTTGAACGGCGTCGAACAGCGCAAGGCCGATGCGGTGTTCGACACGATGGAAAAGTTCGCCGGCTACGGCTTCAACAAGTCGCACGCCGCCGCCTATGCGCTGATCTCGTACCAGACCGCGTGGCTGAAGGCGCACTACCCGGCCGAGTTCATGGCCGCGGTGCTGTCTTCGGACATGGACAACACCGACAAGGTGGTCAACTTCCTCGGCGAAGCGCGCGCACTCGGCCTCAGCGTGCGACCGCCGGACATCAATGCATCGGTCTACATGTTCGAAGCGACCGATGCGAAGACCGTGCAGTACGGACTCGGCGCGCTCAAGGGCGTCGGCCGCGGCGCAGTCGAAAATATCGTCGAGGCACGCCATCGCGACGGCGCCTTCGCCGACCTCGGTGATTTCTGCCGCCGCATCGACGCGCAGAAACTCAACAAGCGCGTGCTCGAAGCGCTGATCCTCAGCGGCTCGATGGACGCGCTGGCGAAGAACCGCGCCAGCCTGTTCGTACAGTTGCCCGAATGCGTACGCGCCGCCGAACAGCAGGCGCGCGATGCGGACGCCGGCCAGTTCTCGATGTTCGGCGCCGCCAGTGCGACACCACACAAGATCGTGCTCGCCGAAGTTGACGAATGGCCGGTCGCACAGCGCCTCGCCGGCGAACGCGACACCCTCGGTCATTACCTCAGCGGCCACCCGACCGACGCCTGGCGCGACCTCATCACCGAAATCGCCAGCTGCCCGATCGGCGAAATCGACAAGCACTACACGCCGAAGAAGGCCAACGCCGGCGGCAACGAATGGCGCAACCGCTACGCCGACCTGCCGACCTTCACCCTCGCAGGCTCCGTCATCGCAATCCGCAAACAAGGCGACTCACGCGCCTTCGTCACCGTCGAGGATTTCTCCGGCAAATTCGAAGCCGTGCTGTACCGCGAAAGCTGGGTCGAATACGGACCGCTGCTGACCCGCGACGCGATCCTGGTGTTCGAGGGCGGACTCAGCATCGACGAGTTTTCCGGCGGCTATCAGCTGCGCGTGAATGCGGTGTCGACGATCGAGGTGGCGTGCGAGCGGCGCGCGCGGGTGTTGCGGTTGAAGCTCAATGGGGTGAATGGGGAGTTTGTCCAAAAACTTGAACATGTACTGGCGGCGTATCGCGGCGGAACGACACCGGTGCGCTTGTCTTATCACAATGCGGGAGGGCAAGCCGAGATTGAACTCGGCACTGAATGGCGAGTGCGCGCGAGTGCAGATCTACGAAAACGCCTACAGTCGCTCGACGGGGTGCTCTCAGCGGAGCTTGTTTTCGGGTGAAAGAACGCTCACGCAGACAACAAATGGGGAGAAACGAATGAAAGCTATTGTTCGGCTTATTTATTTGCCGCTGGCGTGCACGGTCTTGGCTAACCTGACGTCCTGCGCAAGTACCGCCGAAATAACTCAGGAAGCGAGAGGATTGGTTCAAACGCAAAAGGCAGCACTGGCAGCTGCTCCTCCCTGCTGCAATGACTTAACTCAAATTTCCTTTCTTCCCGTCGGAACGATCAGCCAGAAATTCGAGGTCACACCTGGACCTGCAAGAGTATTCGAGCAGGGGAAGAGCTACTTCATTCCTGTCGCCATTTCTGAATCCGCCGAAGAATCATTTCTTCTGATCAAGACTGTACCCATCCAATGGCGACTGCATGGGCTCCCGTACATCTTCAAGCCATCCGCCGTTGCATTTGACGATAACTTCGTGGAATCCGGAAAATGGATTGACCTGCCGCTCTGTTTCTCAAGAGGCTGGTCCAGCGCCAACACTGGATATTTCAGCGTCATAGAACTTGCACCGAAAACCCAATCCAAACTGATTTTCTTCACAACTGCGGCTGCGCTGGAAAACTCGACACATTACGGAAACAGCGTGTCCTCGGGCGGCATTGGATACGCGGTCAATATTGATGTTCAATACGATTTCCCGAACGCACCCCTGGGAAAACTGGAAATCGGCCCGTTATCCAGTGACATGAAGGAAACGCTCCAGAAGCAATGTCCTCAAATCTTTGAAAACCCTGCCCGACACTGAAGGCGGCGCTGTCGCTGCGGGTGCGGTCGTATCGAAACTGTGTCCGAAACCGGGGTCAGAGCCTGAGGTTTCCCCACGACTCTCCAAGTTCAATCAGTAGTTTGCGCACGATCTGATTGAAAAGTGCACGCATGATGCGGTCTTTCCTCACGGGTTACGAAGCCAGAGGGACCGCACCATGCGCGCAAGCGAAGTATTGCAAAAGTGTCTGTGCGAATCACTGGATGCGATGCACGCGCTGCGTCGTCGCGTGCTGCTGCGAGCCGTTGAGGCTCTGGTTCGCGGACGGCGTTTGACGCTGATGGATCTGGCGCGGTCGTGGCCTGACGCGGAGCGCGTTCGCGCGCCGTTGAAGGCGTTGGACCGCTTGGTGGGAAACGCGCATCTGCATGCCGAGCGCGAACACATTTACTCTGCGATGGTGCGCTGGCTGGTGCGCAGCAAGCAACCGGTGATCGTCATCGACTGGTCGGATCTGAAGGCGGATCGCAGCTGGCATCTGCTGCGTGCTGCGATCCCTGTAGGTGGTCGCACATTGCCGATTCTCGACATGGTGTTTCCGGCGGGCCAACAAGGTTCACCGAACGCAGAGAAGCGATTCCTGCAACGCCTGGCGCAGGTTCTTCCCGATGACGTACGCCCGATCCTGGTCACCGACGCAGGCTTTCGATCGCCGTGGTTTCGCGCCGTCGATGCGATGGGCTGGCACTGGCTGGGCCGCTTGCGCAATACCACGTACGTCAAACCTACGAATGTCACCGATACCCTGGATCAATGGGTTTCCTGCAAGCACGTTTACGCGCTGGCGACCCGCGCGCCGCGCGACCTTGGCTTGATGGACACTGTGCGCAGCGAGCCCTTCACGTGTCGCATGGTGATCCACGCCAAACGAGCGAAGGGCCGCAAGCATCGCAATCGAGAAGGCGTTCCTGCGCGCAACTCCAATAGCCGCACGATTGCCAAGCGAGAAGGCGACCCGTGGCTGCTGATCGCCTCTCCAGCGCTCACTCTCAACGCTCGACAACTTGTCACGCTGTATTCGCGACGCATGCAGGTCGAATCATCGTTTCGCGATCTGAAATCTCATCGCTACGGTCACGCGTTCGAAGACAGCCTGACGCGCAAAGGCAACCGGATTGACGTGCTGTTGCTGCTGAGTGCCATGGCAGCGTTCGCCACCTGGCTGGTCGGGATAGCATGCGAGGCGATCGGCATCGACCGCTGGCTAGCGCCGTATCGATCGAACCGCCGACTCTACTCGGCCATGCGACTAGGTCACGAAGCACTGTTGCGACACTGGCCGAGCGAGCGCTTGACGCAGCTCATCGATCGCCTTCATCGTCCGACGCCAGCCGTGATCGATCAACTGGGCGTGCCTGCGTGAAAACGTGGGGAAACCTCAGGGTCAGAGCGCACTTTCCTCGGAACACTGGGCTTTCGCCGGCCGCCCCATCTTCGCCGGTCTCGCACGACGACCGAGCTGGCCTTCGATCGCAACGCGTAACCGGTGGCTGCCAAACGTATGCTGGCGCTGCAGATGCAGTCGTATCGCATCGATGCCTTCGGCCTCCGTCGCTTCCTTGACCAGCGCACGATAGACATCGCAGCGTTCGCTGCTCGCCTGCGCCGCGCCCTGTCGCAGTCAGCCATTCGAGGTTTGCTACGATCCTCGAACGCGCCGGAGTGTCCGGAATGCCTTGCTGGGGAGAGAATCATGACGTTTACGCGCTCACTATCTTTTGCAATCGCCTCGGTTGCGGTCGTAGTCCTGCTGTCGTTGGGCGGTTGCAGCGCGGGCACTGTCAGGAAATTGCAGGAAGCTGATCGCGAGAATTGCGAGTCGATGGGTCTGCGGCCGGGATCTCGCCGTTACGAAGATTGCGTCAGTACCGGATCTGCCCGATACGCACGCGACTACAACCCGAACGAACATCATCACGGCGACCACGACGACCATTGGGGCGGTGGGCGCAACAACACGTGCACGGCGCCGGCTTCCACTCCCGCGGGGAAGTGCCCGGGATGCCAGGTGTCCTGCGGCCAGGACCGGCAGGCGTCGTGCCAGCAGGGCGAGGAGTGGCCGGATAACTCGAGCTGCATGCGTAGCGCTTCTTGCGAGTGTCACTAGTGAATCGGCTTACGAAATCGGCGTCTGAAACCGCGGGTAGCGTCGACTTCCCCAATTAATGCCCTCCGTCCCCGTTATGTACGTCCCCGTTATGTGGACTTCCAACGGCGGGGACGGAGGGCATTAATTGGGGAAGTCGACTCTGACCCCGGTGTCGGCCGCCCGGCCTGACGCATGTCATCCCAACCCGATGACGTGCCCAACTGATCATCGGCAGCGCGGACGGCGACCATGCGTGCCAAGCAGCATCGTGCGAAACCGTCTTCGCACTCGCTTCCGATAACCCGGAGTCGATTCCACCATGAACGCGAATGCATCCACCCGAACGACCGCTTTCGCGATGCGCAGCCGCGGCTACGGAACCCTCGCCTGCGCAGCGTTCGCTGCCTTCTGGGCAAACTCATCGCGACCGCTGTGGCCGATCGCCTTTGTCACCGCTGGATATGCGGTGATTGCTCTGATCACCCTCGCGCTGCTGATCGCCGGCATCGAACTCGTTCGCCGCAGCCGGCAACTGCCTCGGGCGATTGACGCATCACCGCAGCAGCAGCGTCACACCGGCCGACGTTTCGCCGTGATCTTCGCAGCCGAAATCATCGCCATGAACATCGCCGCCTACGTGCTGAGCGGCCACCATCTCGAGCAGTATCTGATACCCGCCATCGCCATCATCGTCGGCTTGCATTTCTACCCGCTCGCAAACTTGTTCCGCGCACCCCGCTATCACATCACCGCTTCCCTGATGACCTTGGCAGGCGTCGGCGGCGCCGTCTTCATTGCCTGCGGATTCGCCACGGCTCCGGTCATTGCCGACGTAGGCGCGCTATGCGCCATCACGCTCTGGGTCACCGGCCTCGCGTCATGGATGTCGACCCGCGTCCCTGAGGGGACGCACACAACGGGAACCACATAACGGGGACCATAACGGGGACGGAGGGCATTAATCAGAAAGGTCGACTCTGACCCCCGCTTCGCCGACCCCGGTTTCGCCGGTTTACGACCATTCGTCAGCCCGGTGAAAGAATCCATACAGTTAGTGGAGCGCTCGAGCGCCTGTTGCACCGACTCGAAGTGCGAGTGTCGGTTTTCGCCAGGCTTCGGCGTATTGCTTGATCGGTAACAGCGCATATCGCGCCGCCCCCAACCGGAGCAATGACCGTGCAGTCGCCCACCATCAACCAGGCACTCTCTCGTGAATCCGCCGCGCTCAGGCAGCGCGTTGCAAGCATCGGCCGTTCCGCTTTGCTGGCTGCCTGCCTGATCGGAATTGCGTCCGCGCATGCACAAAGCGGAGATCTGGATCTGACGTACGACCCGAACATCAACGGAGCCGTGCTCGCGATCGTTCTACAAGACGATGGCAAGGCCATCGTCGGTGGTGGATTCACTCAAGTCGGCAGCCAATCGCGCGGAGGCATCGCGCGGCTGAATGTGGACGGCAGCGTGGACGCAGCCTTCAATCCACCGCTGGCCGGGACAGCCCGCGCATTGGTCGTGCAAGCCGACGGCAAGCTGCTCGTGGGCGGCGACTTCCCCGGCAGCGGCCTCGCCCGCGTGCTGGCCAACGGCAACATCGACAGCCAGTTCAATCCGGTGGTCAACGGCAGCGTGTATGCGCTGCAGATCCAGACCGATGGCAAGCTCGTCGTCGGTGGGGCGTTCAACTCGGTGAACGGTCAGCCGCACCAGGGCATCGTCCGTTACAACGCCGATTCGAGCATCGATGCAGCGTTCGTCATTCAGTTGGACAACTGGGTCCATGCCGAGACCATCCAGGACGACGGCAAGATCATAATCGCAGGTTCGTTTTCGACGTTGAATGGACAGCCCTACTCGCGAATCGCACGTCTCAACATCGACGGAAGCGTCGATACAAGTTTTGTCAGCGGCGCGATCGACAGTGACATTCTCGCCGTCCAGGTCGCGCCGGACGGGACGATCTACATCGCCGGCCAGTTCACCCAGGTCGGCGACCAGTTTCGCAACCACATCGCTCGACTGCACGCGGATGGCAGCGTCGATACTTCGTTCTCACCCAGCGTCAATGGCGAGCTGCGCGCATTGTCGCTGCAGCCGGACGGCAGCCTGTTCATCGGCGGCTCGTTCGGCGCGGTGGGATCGCAGACCCGCGGCAGCATGGCGCGTTTCCTCGCCGACGGGAGCCTCGACACCGACTTCACGCCCAACTTCAACAGCGAGGTCTTTGCGCTCGCGGTGCAGGCAGACGGCATGGTGATTGGCGGCGGAGCGTTCAATAACGTGGACAACACACCACGCAACGGTATTGCGCGCCTGATCGGGGAGAACGACGTCATCTTCGCGAATGGCTTCGAAGTGCTGTAACGCGTAGTTCTTGATCGATGCGCAAATCGCACCGCCGGTTCGGCGGTGTGATTCGACAACGGGGACGGAGGTAGTTAAGCCCGAGAATAATGATCAGATCGCACAGCGTGCACATCTGCCAGGCATCGCTGATCTTCGACGACCTCGAACCTGGCGCGTCGCGCAACCACAACCGGCAATCGCACCCTCACCGCTTCTTCCCCCCAAACCCAGGCAGCGCCGTTGCCTGCCTCATCCATGCTGCGGCCTGGCGTTCGTCGAGGTCGTTTACGGATGCAAGGTCGACGCCGCGCGACTCCTTGCCCATGCCGATCGGCATGGCGGGCGGCACGGGCTCGAGCGAGGTGCCGCGGCCGAATGTGAGTTTGACGTGGCCGACGAATCCGCCGCAGCAGAAGCACCAGCCGTCGCCGACGCCGTACCAGGCCATGCCCCACTTCACCGAGCGCTTCAAGGCCGGCAAGGTTTTCGCGGCCAGCGCGTCGACGCGTTCGGCGATGCCGCGCTGCGGCTGCGGCAGGCTGCGAATGTAGGCGAACACCGGCTCATCGCCGTCCTTGGCTTTCGCGGGGCTTGCCCGGCCGGTCATCGCGACCGGAAGTGTCGTAGCGACAATGGACTCGGCGGCGCGCGTGGCGGATTTGCGTGCGGTTGGCTTTGCCTTTTGCGCCGGACCGACCGCGGATTTCCTGATCGTCGCGCCGCGCGCTTTCTTGACGGCAATGGCGTTCGACTTTTCCTTGGCAGCCGGATTCACCGCTGGTTTTCCAGTCGCGCCGCGGCTCGCCTTCTTGACCGCAATTGTGCGTGCCATTCAAGCCTCCAATGAAGCGTCCTGTACGATCGGGAACGAAGTGCAGCTCGCCGGCCAGAATCAGTCGGCGACACATTCCCACACCCTCTCCCCGCGCAGCAAGGAGAGCGCCGCATGATCGCATCACGGCGTGATGGCGAACCCGTCCAGCGTCGCGTACTGGCCCGAGAGCTTGGTCACCACGATCGTGTGATTGCCTGCACCGAGACCCGTCCGGCTGTAGACGACCTGATTGGTCTGGCGTGAAGACGCATAGGTGCTGACGCTCACCTGCGTGCCGCCGTCGATACGGATGCCGATGTTGCCCTGATCGGAGTACTTCTCGCCGTAGACCGAGATTGCGCTGCCGCTGAAGTTCAAGGTCGCCGAGTTGCCGGTGTTCGCGGTCGCGTAGTGCACGTCGTCCTGGTAGTCGCCGAGGCCGCGATTGGAAAGATAGGTCCAGCCGCTGTAAGTGATCGCGACGTGCGTGTCGTTGATGCGTCCGCTCAGCGATCCGACGTTGATCGTGATAGTCGCGGACGGCGCCGAGGCGATGCCGTTCGCATCGGACTGCACGGCGACGAGGCTGTGCAAGCCGTTCGCGAGCGTGACCGGCGCGCAGCTCCAGCTGCCGGATGCGGCGACCGTGGCGGAGCACAGCGCCGTCGACGTGGCCGTGTCGGTTATTGCGACGCTGTCGCCGCTGCTGCCGCTGCCGCTGATCGTGATGCTCGAAGGCAGGTTCGTCGCGCCGTTGACCGGACTCGTGATCACCGGCGCCGGCACGTAAGGCCCGACGCTGACCTTGGTGCCGTCCGCGCCCGCCGGCACGGTCGCGACGAGGAAGCCGTGCGAAATGTATTGCACGCTGGTCGCGGGCTGGCCGCCGAACTGCACCGGCGTGGTCGGGCTGAATGCGTAGCCGGCGATGAACACTTGCGCGGGCGTGGTCGAGGTCGGCGGCGAGGCGCGCGTGAGCGTCGGCGTCAGCGCGGTTTCGAGATAGCGATACGCAGGTTCCAGACCCGCATTCGCGAGCATGCTGTTCGGGATGTCGCCGGGCTTGGGATATTCCGGAATCGTGACCGTGCCGCTGACATGCGAGTCGATGCCGACCGCCTGCGCGCAGTGGTCCAGCCGACCGGCCGCGCCGGAGAAATAATTGTTGACGGCCCAGATGTGACCGACCGGCTGGCAACCGCCCTGGGCACCGCCGGAGGGATTCGGGCCGAACTGCACGTTGGCCTCCCAGTTGATCCACTCCGATCCGGCGTCGTCGTAGTAGTTCGCAGGCGGGCCGTTCTGGTTGTAGACGACGTTGCCGGTCACCTGCATGCCGTGCGCGAGCGTCTGCACCGGATCGATGGCGCCGCCGGGCAGGTAGGTCAATCCCCCTTACCCGAGTCCAGTCTTTTCTGGAAACTCCCGCTGCTGCCATCGTCGTTTGAACGCCAGCGGCGGCAGATGACCGATGGCGCTGTGGGTGCGTTGTTCGTTGTAAATCGCAAGCCATTCTTCGGTGACCGCTCGCGCTTGGTCGAGTGATCGGAACTGATGGGCATTGAGGACTTCCAGCCGATACGTGCCGTTGA
>Ga0247779_1000144_pt1 | contig 55529 bp, 41 predicted proteins | sample UWRJL221509R5_FD_179925 | JGI IMG/M metagenome (GOLD analysis project Ga0247779, IMG submission 179925) | Plant litter microbial communities from Arlington Agricultural Research Station in Wisconsin, United States - UWRJ-L221-509R-5 | ecosystem: Environmental > Terrestrial > Plant litter >... | reverse complement strand
AGGTCCTGCACATCGAAGGCCAGAGCTACCGCGCCAAAGAAGCCAAGGAGTGCGCTGCAGCCAAAAAGGCGCTCAAGCCCAACGAGACGCGCCCAGATTTGCGCCCTTCTGAGTGACCGCCAACACCAGGATACGCTCCAAGCCCCAGTAGGCGTCACTCGGTGCGAACCATCCCCGAATCGTCTCCAGCCGCATTGAACGACACCGACCAGTTTCTATGGGAAATTATGGCGCGTGCACCGTTACGCCTAGGAGACCGTCGGGAGGAGGTAGGGCACGTGCTAGAATCAGCGCCGTGGCTACCGGCACCAATATCGACGATCTTCTCACGGCTATCCGCAGCTTACCTCTGCCGGAACGGTTGAGACTCGTTGAACGCGTTGTCCACGAAGCCGCCGAACAGTCGGAAGGCGCAAACGGCTCCGAGCGCTCAGCGATCCTAGGCCTGTTCGCGGACGAGCCTGGCTTGATGGACGAGGTTTGCGAGTCCGCTATGCAGTCCCGTGAACGCGATCCGTTGAGGCGGCGTGGATAAAGCCCTGATCGACACCGACATCCTTTCGGAGATCATGCGTGGCCGAAACAGCCGAGTGCTGGAGCACGCCGCCACATACTCTGATGAATACCGCGCATTCACCGTCTCGGTCGTTACCGTTGCAGAAGTCGTGAAGGGCCTTCGCAAGGTGTCGCGGGCACTTGCCCTGGAGCGGTTCATCGCCGAACTGCCCCAGTTCGAGGTGCTGCCGATCGATACTCAAGTGGCTATTCTGGCGGGCAACATGTACGCCGAGCTTGAGCGCAGTGGACAGCCGATCGGACGCGCCGACCCAATGATAGCAGCCACGGCCAGCGCCCTGGGGCTCGTGCTCGTCACCGGAAACGTGGGCCACTACGCTCGGCTTCCCGATCTCGGGTTCGAGCTACGCATCGCCAACTGGCGTGATTGATCCGGCCACCGCCTCGTGGCCCGATCCGGTCCACAGGCGCGCCCTCGGAGCCGGGCGAATCGTCTTTGAATCGTCCACGGCGTGTATCGAAACGACGCCAGATGTAGCGAACACCCTGGCGAAATCCGCCTTTCGCTACATCTGACGGCAGCTCGATACACGCCAACCGGATTTAGGTTCCGGCGCCGCAAGGCGTGGGGGTTCAAGTCCCTCCTCGTGCACTGAGTTGAAACGACTAATTCGCTCAGACTAGCTAGGTCTGAGTACGCACGCTTATCGCAGTCGATACAAATAAAGCAGCGCTGCCCAACCGCTCGGCAGCAGCTGCGGCGCAACGGTCAACTGGCGTCCGTATCTGACCGCCATCTCCAGAAAGTAGCGCGAATGGAAGAAGGCCTCGACAATCGGTCGCGTTGCCTCTAGCCAGTGCCTGTTGTCTTCCGGCGTGAAGACCTTCTCGGTACCTTCGCTCACGATGCGCACGAACCACTCATTGAGCTGCTGATCTGGCGCCAGGGCTTGAAGTGCAGACACGATCCGGGTGGTGGTACGCCCCAGGGCGTAGACCTTGAAGCTCTGATGGTAGAAGCGATAGATGGGATCTTCGTATCCCCAGTGGTCGCTGCATTCGTCGAGTATCCGCTCTAGTTCGGGCAATGCGGACTGCAGACTTGCAACGAGTGCTTGGACCGCTGGCCTGTCGTCCACCGCATCAACGTCGTTCAAGGACGGACTCACTACTTCGGTTCGGCCAGGGAAGTTGGCCAGAGCGCCTCGAGCTCGATCTCGATCGCGCCAAACGGCTCTAGTCGCACGCGATCTGTCCCGCCGCGAGTGACGACCAAGCGATAGCCGTCGCCGTCCAAACGAAAGACCTCGACCATGCGCTCCAGTGGGTTCACCAACCATACGTGCGAGACGCGCTCCCGAGCATAGATGGGCAGCTTGCGTTCGCGGTCGATGCGTTCGCTGCCAGGCGACACGACCTCACAAGCCCAGTCTGGGGCGAGCTCCAAAAATGCTGTCGGTGGTACAGCAGGCAGTCGCGTGCGAAGCCAACCCGCGAGATCGGGCACCAGAATGTCGCGGGCCAGATGTAGCTCGGGTTCGTCGAGAATGATCCAGCCTCCAGGACCACCCCTGCCGCGATGGAAAGGGCCCCCCAGATCCATGCCGAGCACAGAGGCGGCTTCCGCGTGCGGTCCGGCGGGCCGTGGGCTGGTGTAGAGGTCACCGTTCAACACCTCAGCCACCAGATGGTCCGGAGCACGCAGCACGTCTTCGTAGTTCGCTTGGCGACGTGCTGGTTCGGCGGCCATGATTTCGACTTTACCACGGCAAGGCCGAGTGGCCGAGGGGCTTCGGCCGGGGAGTGCCGCAAGGCTGGGAAACGTCTCTCAATGACCCCTAACCGCATGGAAGGGATCGGCCACAAGGGCGTCTGCGCTCGGTTCAATACCCAACGTCGCGCCTTCATTTCCCCGCTCCAAAGCAGCTCCTCGATCTCGGAGTAATTCTCCACGACTCCGTGAAGTGTCTCCAGTGGTTCCGTGCGTCGACCCTGACGAGCCACGCTTTACCGCGGACGTCCAGTAACGGCACGTCGAAGCGCCGAATGGAGGGCTTCCTCGCGTACGTCGTAGCCCTCGACGCGGAGCGATTGCTGAACACTTCGCACGAGTCGTGCCGCGCCGTTTTGATTGCTCTTGCCCGCTGCGCGAACCCTGGCCTTCAGTTCGCTCAGCTTGGTCTGGGAGGTCACGTGCGCCATGGGCATAGGATAGCTCAGCGAAATCAGGGGAGGCACCCGCGCATGTGGCCAAATTTCTTCGGGCACGGCTGAGAGGCTTGTTTTGGGCCAGGAATCCGATGGGGTCGTCCTCCAATCGTCTCCAGTCGTCCCGTGGTTCCGGAACACGGGCCCTACCTGCGGCCGTCGCAAGCGGTCTCGAGAATCGTCTTTGAATCGTCCACGGGCTGTATCGAAACGCTGCCAGATGTAGCGAACGCCCTTGCGAAATCCGCCTTTCGCTACATCTGGCGGCATCTCGATACATGCCAACCGGATTTAGGTTCCGGCGCCGCAAGGCGTGGGGGTTCAAGTCCCTCCTCGTGCACTGTCGTCGGGGCCTTCGGCCCCGCCCCGTTGAAGGTGTCCCCCTTCGGGGATCACGAAGCGCGTAATTCAACGGGGCCCCACCCCTGACTTTTGGGGCCCCGACCCCAAAAGATCTACTGCTCGCATTGCGGCGTGGGGTTCAAGTCGCTGCTCCTGCACTGGGTTGGTTCAAAGTTCGTCGATGTCGGAGCGTCGAAGCAAGCGACTGCCTTCGAACACGGTGAGCACGCAGACACCCGCCTCGTCCGTCCGGTAAACGATGCGGTACGTCCGCAGGTACGTCTCGCGTATCTCGGCGCGTCCGAGCTCTGGAACGATCCTGCCGAGAAGAGGGACTTCGCTCGTGTTCTCAACGCGCTCCACGAGCCGAGCTACCCAGCGCTCCGCAGCGAGGCGGTCGTCCGTTGCAATGCGGGCGAAGATTTCACGCAGGTCTTCCTGCGCGCGTCTGGACCACGTTACTGCCACGCAATCGGCCCGAACTCCGTTTCGAGCGACCTCATCAGCTCTTGTGTCGACAGGACCCTGCCAGCATCGGCATCAGCGAGGCCTTCTTCGATCGCTGCCACAAAGCGCCTGTGCTCTCGAAGCAGAGCGAATTCTTCTGCGCCCACGAGCACCGCCGCAGGCTGCCCGTCTTGAACGACGACTACCGCCTCGCCGGTCTCATGGACACGTTTGACGAGCTCCACCGCGCGCTGAGAGAGCTCGGCCGCGGTAATGGGTGCTTTCTCTGCCAAGGTCTTCGCAGCGCGCGCCTGCTGTTCCGTGCGTTTGCGTTCTGCAGCGTCCATTCGCCGAGTATAGCCGCAAAATGCAACGATGCCGCACCTCCGTGCCTTTTGAACGGCAGCCGCACTCGGGCGCGAGGTCGTTCCCGTGCGCGCCCAGGCTCAAGGCGCGTCCGGCGGCTCGTTGGAAACGTCAAGAATTTCCCCGATGCTCCGGACTGGCGGCGGACAGTCGAATCGTCTTTGAATCGTCCACGGCATGTATCGAAACGACGCCAGATGTAGCGAACACCCTGGCGAAATCCGCCTTTAGCTACATCTGGCGGCGTCTCGATACACGCCAACCGGATTTAGGTTCCGGCGCCGCAAGGCGTGGGGGTTCAAGTCCCTCCTCGTGCACTGAAAGCGTAGCGACGATCGGGCGTGGTCGTCGCTGGCAAAGTATCTCGCGATCGCAACAGCGCCGCGGCGCGCGCGCTCGCTCGATGACCTCATTGATTCGATCGCGCGGGGCTTCGAGCGGTTCGGGCTCGTGTCAGCAGATCGGTGAGATTCAAGCGCGCGGCCCATAAGTCGAGGTAGGCGTCATCGATGGTGCTCTGGCTGATGCGAAGTACGGAGACGACGTCGCGCCACTGTTTTTCCGAGACCGAGCCGCCTTCGCGGAACCAAAGCAGTTTGCGCAGCACGGTGTCCTCAGCGCTCTTGACCACCAGTGACTCTCCGCTTGCTCGAACGATGGTCACGCGCCGTCGTGAAAACTCACTCTCGTCGAACGGTTCGTAGCCGCGGCCAAAGAAATCGATCTTGGTAACGACTGGTAGATAGAAGGCATTGGCGGAGCGAGCGTGCAGGACCGCGTCTCGGAGCATGTCGGTGTCGACCTCGAACTCGTCACCGAGGGCGTTGCGAAACGCGTTGATGCGCCCGGCCGGCAGCGAGATCACGAAGTCGATGTCGTTGGTGGCGCGCGGCTCGCCTTGGAGGGAGCTAGCCAAGCTCCCTCCGACGAAGTACTCCGCTGCGACGGAGGTCAATGCCGTCGCGACCTTGAGGGCGATGTCGATCGCGTTCTCGCCGACGTCAGCGGACATCTAGTGGACGCCAGGGAACAGGCGAGCGGCGACCTCGGGCCCGTAGAGGCGTAAGGCCAAGCGCGCACGTACTACCCCAGCCGGAGCGCCGGGATCGGCAGCACGAATCGAGGACTCCGCTAGCTCTCGAACGGCTGAGCTCAGGCTAAGCGCAGCATTCAGGCGCGCAAGCGGCGTTCGCTCGCGCAGAAGCTCGTAGTAGCGCTCCAAAGCTGGCTCCGAGGTATCGCGCATGACCGTGCCAAGTATACCAAGTGGCCGGCCTCGAAGCGTCCCCCAATCGTGCCCCGGATGCTCGAATTGTCCCTAGCGGTAGCGAACCAAGTCCCGACGCGCCGCTTTGGCGTCGTTCGCTATCCCTCGCTAAGCGTCCACCGGTTTAGGTCCGGCACCGCAAGGCGTGGGGGTTCAAGTCCCTCCTCCGGCGCCTGCCGGCTCGGGCCAGTATTGCGCGCGTTGGGACTTGGAGTGACTTCGGCTCTGCCTGCGGCGGTCGGCTTCGCTTAGTTGCTCGATCGCTGCGGCGGTGTCGTGCCTACCAGACACGTGTCGTACACGAAGATGCCGAGGGGTGATGGCTCGTCGGCGCCCAGGTAGAAGCGCGTGAGCTGGCCGTCGACGATCGCGTCTTCGCCCTCCGCCAGGGACCCACCCTGCAGCTTGAGCTGGCCGGTCGCTCGCGAGTTGCTCGATCTCAAGTTGCCTTGCGAGTAGACGCCCCGCACCCGCACGCGCCGCCCCAACCAAGCCGCCTCGCTCGCTGCCAACCGCTCCGGTTGCCAAGCGTCATCAGTGTTTTGGCACACCGCGATGGGGCGTCGCGGGTCGGGCTTGCTATCAGCGCCCTCCGGCCAAGTCAGCACCTCACCGGCATCCGACAAGACCCAGCTTTGTACGAACGACTTCGAAAGCGCGAGCTCACGCGCGCCGTGGATGCCCGGCACGCGTTGAGGAACCACGTCGCAGAAGCCACGAAAACTAGGATGGCAGACGGCGTCCGAAGCGAATCCGAGCGCGCCCTTGGAATTCCTACCCCAGCACGCCACCGTCCGGTCCTTCAGGATGGCGCAAGTGTGGTGGGCACCGGCCGCCAGCGCGGTCGCGCGCTCGGTTAGCTGTACGCGATGCGGCCCGACCTTGCAGCCGTCGCCGTAGGCGTATTCGACGCACAGCTCGGTCGGGGCGCCCGCTTGTCCGTATTGATTCTCGTCCCAGCAGGTCACGCTGCCATCGATGCCGAGCGCGCAGAAGTGGCCATTCCCCGCGACCAGATCCTCGGCGCGCACCAGGGTCAGCTTTCTGACTCCCTGCTCCGGCACCGGTTGCAGCAGACCAGCCGGTGGCTGAGACGCTGCGCGTACGAGCGGATCGCCGATTGGTTGAAACGTGCCCTCGCAGAAGACGTCGCCCTGCTTGGTCAAGGCGCAAAGCCGGCCGTCCGCAGTCATCGCGATACGCGTCGCGACCGGGAACTGCGTCTGCCGGCTGATGTGCTCAGGCTCCGAACGCCTGCAAATCGCCGAGTCGCTGTAGGTTGACAGATCCCGGCTCGGATACTCGGCGCCCCAACAAGAAATCGTGCCCGCTTCGTCCAGAGCGCAGGCGCGCATTCCGCCAACGACTACTTGCCTCACCTTCGCGATTGGCTGCGTTGCGGGTGGCCGGGACTTGCCGATATTGTCACAACCCCAACACGTCACCTGCCCACCGTGCGTGACTGCGCAGCGCGGGTAGCCGAGTGCGCCCCTGCCACTCGCCAAGCTCATCACCTCTCCCTGTACCTGGCTCGCCAATGCGCCAAGCCAGCCCGAGCACCTGACATGGCCTCCTGCCACGACCACGCAGTCTCCGGTTCCCAGGCTCATGAGCTCCAGCGGCTCGGTCCACGCTACACTCTTGACTTGGCTCTTCGGGCCGCACGCGCCGAGCCCGCTCGCCAGCAGCACGCGCCAGATTACGCGTCGAGCATCCAGCACCGATCTGTCCACGCCTCGAGGATCTCACGACGTAGCAGGGGGACCAATCCCCTTTGCCGTCGCGCTTACTCGATGGGAGGGGGTTCTCGTCTCCGAATCGTCCCGGCCAGTGCACCAAAACGAGCCGCCCAAAGCCCGGTGGAATCGTCCCTGAATCGTTCACCGGCCGTATCGAAACGACGCTAGATGTAGCCCAAGCTGCGGCAAATCCGTCGGTCGCTACATCTCGCGGCATCTCGCTACACGCCAACCGGATTTAGGTTCCGGCGCCGCAAGGCGTGACGGTTCAAGTCCCTCCTCGTGCACCGCAAGCGCACCCGGCGATGGTCGAAAGCTCATCGAAGTCGGTACAAATAGAATAGTGCCGCCCAACCGCTTGGCAGCATCTGCGGCGCAACCGTCAGCTCACGTCCGTATCTCACTGCCATCTTCAGAAAGTAGCGAGAATGGAACCGGAGCTGAACGGGAGAAGCACCCACCACGGGCAGCGGGTGGACCGTACGGACAGCTGGCGCGGCCGCGGAAATGATCGACCACGCAGATCGCCGAACTGCAAAGCGCTCTCGCGACCGACCGGCAGTCTTCGATTGGGCTAATTGTCTTTGCAGCTCATTCGGGCGCTCCGCACGCGAGCCATTCACCCAGTTTGCGCCGTTCTGCCTCGTCGACGGACCCGCCCTCCGGCATGTAGGTGTTCACCGCATTCGGGCCAGCTGCAGCAGAGCGATCGATATCGCCGGACGCGGCTCGGATCTTGGCGATGGAATCGAACTTGGGGGATTCCGGTCCGCTCGCCGAGTGACAAGCCAGGCAGTGGTTTTGCATGAAGGCCTGCCCAAAGTTTGAGTAGGTGAGCGTCGACGTGGGCGGACAGGTGCTGCCGGTGGGATCTCCCGGACCACTTCCACAGGCGACGAGAGCAGCTGTGAACGAAAGTGCGCATGCCATACGCGATATTCGGTTGGTTTTCATCAGCTGAATCCATGGGTGCCGTGGGGGGGCTTCAGCAAGGCACAATCAGAAGTTTTTTCCATTGGGTGAGGTAACGCGAACCGCGCTCACGGGAGGAGGTGTCTCCTTCGCATTCCTTCCAGACTCGGCATCTTTCGAGCTAGGCGCGCGGCTAGACTTTTTTTGCCAGCTACTTTGATGTGTCGCACCTGTCAGAAGACGACAGCGCGCCTGATCGCCGAAGCCGTTGGCAGGCCGGTGCAGACATCGTGGCGGAGGGTGGTTGGCGGCCGTCCGAGTTTCCTCGAACGGCTGTTCTTCGTTGGTCACTCGCCAGCTCGCGAAACGGGAAGCGCTTCAGTTGTTCTGCGCGCCGGCGGCGACCCACGCTTTGATGATTGCAAGATCGGCGGCGGGCATTTTCGTTTTGCCCTGTGGCATCGCACCGCTCGACAATTCAGATACGAACTGCGACGTCTTCGACTTCACGCTCGCGTAGCCATTCGCCTGAGTCGAGAAGTCATAGCCCTTTTGCTTGCCTGGATTGTGGCAAGCGGCACCATTGCAGTTCGATGCGTACTGCGCGTTGCTGAGAAACTTGGTGTAAATCTCTGTCCAGGTGGGTGTCATCCCGCCCGCGCCACCACCCGATGATTGACCGGCATGGCCGGCCGAGCCGCCCGAGCCTGACTTTGCGCCGCCCGAGCCCGTCGCAGAGCCGCCCGAGCCCGACCTTGCGCCACCCGAGCCCCACCTTGCGCCACCCGAGCCACCGCTCGAGCCGCCGCCGGTGCCTCCGGTCACCGGCGCACCACCGATGCCGCCTGGCTGGTTGCTTGCACCAGCGAACTGGAAACTTCCGCCGATGCCAGCCGAGTTGCCCGAGCCACCGGAGCCAACGAGCTGGCCTCCGGCAGCGACTGAACCGGCGCTTGCTACTGTTGGCTTGCCTGCTGCTGCCATGCTCGAGGAGCTACCGCCCGACGCACCCGCTTCCTCGGTGTCGGAAGTGCCGCCACACGCTGCCGTGACGGCGAGGCAAACGAAGAGTGCTGAAAGCCAAGACTGCTCGCAAAGTAGATGGTTTGGTTGACGCGACATAATACGGGAGCTCCGAGACTAGGGTCCGAAGTTGGGGTTTGCAGTTCAGGGAAGAGCCCGGCTGCAGCCGATTGGATTGCGACGATGAAAATTTCGAGACTCGCGCGACAGCGGAACGTCTCGCGCGGTCCGCTGCAGAAATAGCGAAAATCTTCAGCCAGTTTGTGCCGACTCGAGACTCGCGATGTGTACTTCGATTCTGTCTTGATGGTGAGTGCCCCACACCGCTCGAGAGCAGGCAGCCATCAAAAGATCGCTTCGGAACCTTCAGCGTGGGAGCAATATTGAAATGCCGCCGCTGGGACTCCTCCGCGTGGCAGTCCTGCTGGGGCACCCAGCACTGTGATCAACTGAGTGGCCGCTGCGTGGACTGTCGGGACGGTACTGATTGCGCATCCCAGATTTGCAACCCCACGACGTTCAGCTGCGTGCCCAACTGATTGCTCTGACTGCTTTCGGCGTGAGAGACGGGAGGCCGGCAACTCAATCAGATTGCAACGCAGACTCTCACGAGGTCAGCGACTTCTTGGGCAAACGTCCTGATCCTTTCCGCCTCGTCGCCGCGGTAAGCGTAGCTCTGCGAGTCGATCCCCCAAGCCAGGTCGACGAACAGATTTGCTGCCGACTTGGAGATGGTCGTGCTGTTTGACCAGGCTTGCTCAGCGAGATGAAGCGCCTGTTTCAATCGCTCGGCAGCCGCCAAATCCAGGCCGTCCCCCCTTGCCAAGGAGCGAATCACATCCAGGGCCGAAGCCTGCAACTCCACTTCCGTCGGATCCATGGGCATCAGCAGGGGAACAATATCGTGTTGGATGACATGCGGCCGTCAATCAGTACCATTGCCCGGCTGAAGATGACCGACGCGCAGCGTGAGCGAATCCGCGCACACGTCCGTGCTCCACATGGTTGCGCATGGGCTACCGCCAACCGATCTGGTTGCCGTCGGAAAAGATCGGCGCCTCACTGAGGGCGATCGACTCGTTCGGCCAGGTGACCCGCCATCGATCCGGACCAATCAGGTCCCCGAATTGGTGGAACTCCGATGGATGCGCACGCTCACGCGCCGCGCACCGCTCATTCCAATCGAGCGAAAACCGAACGAAGGCAGCGATCCTCGACGGAAGCCCCGGCTCGGTATCGCTAACACGCAGTTGAAACGTCGCAAAATATGTCCCTTCACTGAGCGTCACATTTTCAATGTGAGCAACCAGCAAGCCGTTGAAAGACAACTCAGCCGTTGGCGCAAGGATAGGCAAGATAGCTGTCATGGGACGTGTCGTCTCAAAGGTCTGTCTCGAGGGTAGCGCTCGGCGCCGAGACCCACAACGCTACGGTGCGGCTCGACGTCAACGACTTGGCCTAGAGCACGCCTTGGGCCAGCATCGCGTCGGCCACCTTGCTGAAGCCCGCGATGTTGGCGCCCTTCACGTAGTCTACGCGCTGGTCGCTTTCGCCGTGCTTCACGCAGTTGGCGTGGATCTCCAGCATTACGGTGCGCAGGCGCGCGTCGACTTCTTCGCGCGTCCAGGGCAGGCGCTGGGCGTTCTGTGTCATTTCCAGACCCGAGGTGGCCACGCCGCCGGCGTTGCTGGCCTTGCCCGGCGCGTACAGCACGCCCGCTTGCTGGAACACGGCCACGGCTTCGGGCGTGCAGGGCATGTTGGCGCCTTCGGCCACGCAGCGCACGCCGTTGGCCACGAGCATGCGCGCATCGGCTTCGCTGACTTCGTTCTGCGTCGCGTTGGGCAGGGCGATGTCCACTGGAATGGCCCAGGGACGCCGGTCAGGCAGATATTCGAGCTTCGAGTTGCTTGCGTATTCTTCGACGCGGCCGTGGCGATGGTTCTTCAGCTCCATCAGGGCCTCGAGCTTGGTGCGGTCGAAGCCGGCTGGGTCATACACGGTGCCGCCCGAATCGGAGACGCTGACGACCTTTGCGCCGAAGTCCAGCAGGCGCTCGATCGTGTATTGCGCGACGTTGCCAGAGCCCGAAACCGAGATCCTTTTGCCCTCGAAACCGCTGCCCGCGCGCGCGAGCATCTGCTCGACGAAATACACGAGGCCGTAGCCCGTGGCTTCCGGACGGATCAGGCTGCCGCCGAAGGACAGGCCTTTGCCGGTGAAGACGCAGGCGGCGTTGTTGGAAAGCTTCTTCATCATGCCAGCCATGAAGCCGATTTCGCGTCCGCCCACGCCGATGTCGCCGGCGGGGACGTCGGTGTCCGCGCCCAGGTGGCGGTGCAGCTCGAGCATCAGCGCCTGGCAGAAGCGCTGCACTTCACGCGGGCTCTTGCCCTTGGGGTCGAAGTCCGACCCGCCCTTGCCGCCGCCCATAGGCAGGGTAGTGAGTGCGTTCTTGAACGTCTGCTCGAAGGCGAGGAACTTGAGGATGGACAAGTTGACCGAGGGGTGGAAACGCATGCCGCCCTTGTACGGGCCGATCGCCGAGTTGTGCTGCACGCGAAAGGCGCGATTGACGCGCGTCGTGCCATGGTCATCCACCCAGGACACGCGGAACTGGATGACGCGTTCCGGTTCCACCATGCGTTCGAGCAAGCCTTGGTCGGCATAGCGCCGGTGTTCCAGCACGAAGGGCCACACGCTTTCCATGACTTCGCGAACGGCTTGGGCGAATTCGGGTTGGTGCGGGTCCCGGGCCTTCAGGTAATCCATGAAGGCGGCAAGAGTCGTGTACTGCATGAGCCCACTCCCTCCAGCTTGCTTTGTTTGGCGCTAGTGATGAAATAGCACAAGCGTGCGTCTTCAAATAGCGAGTCGAGCTTGCCGCATACATGCAGCAATGACCCGTCGAAGTGCGCCAGGCCAACCGTTGCGATTCGTCCCTGTCAGTCGAGACAGCCGTACTCCTGGACGGTCAGCAGGCGTCCGGAGCCCTCGGGCAGAAGCTCGACGACGAGATCTTTGAGCGGATCGCGGACGACAGCGATGGGCCGGGGCTGTGTGGGATCAGCCTTCGTCACTTCGGAGTAGACGACGTCACCCGCGTCGTCGATCAGGGCGAGCATCTGATACGCGACACCAAATTGACCAGATTCGTCTAGCGAGCCGACAAGCAGCGACCCGCCGAAGGCGCTCGGGGTGAATGCGTGGAACCCAGCATAGCCCTGCTCGAGGATTCGTTGCTCTCGCCAAACGAGCCCGTCCCCAGAGATCCCCGTCAGCTGGGCGCCGTACTTCCCTAAAACGTGGCTCGCTACCAGCCATCCGTCGCGGTTCGCTACGATCACGAAATCCAACGGGCTCGAGCCTGCGTCGCCAATCGGTTGGACCGCTCCCAGCAGCGTTCCTCGCAGGTCGAGCACGCCGTACCAGGCCTGCTTCCGGGAGTCCTGGTCGAATACGAAGAGTACGCGATCGCCGTTCTTCGAGAAGCGGGCCTTCCCGGCCTCGCTCAGTGCGCTGACGATCTGCTCATTGACCACATTGCTCCGTTCGTCGAGCAATGCGACCACCAAACCGCGCGAATCAGCGAAAGAAGTGAGGTAGCCCTCACCGGTCCATAGGATGCCGGGAGCACGGTATTCGCAAGGCACGTCGGGCGCGACCATGCTCGAGCCCGACGCGCCGCCGAGATCCTGGTTCAGCCGCAGCCAGCCAGGCTCGGACTTCGACGAGCACGTCGCTGCGACGAACCCGCCCGGTGCAGGAACCACGTCGAGGTCATACGTGGTGTTTTCGGCCAGCAGCGCCGGCGGCTCGCCCGCCTTGAAATCGGAGTCCACGCTCGAGCTGTAAAGGTTCGGACCGGGTGCGTTGGAATCGTAGCCGGCATTCCACACGAACCCGTAGCCTGCGGCGGTGCGAAACCCAAAGGCATCCAGCACCGCGCTACAGCTCGCACACGCGGCGCTGGCATCCGCCGTTGCAGGCAATGGTTGCGGATCACCGATTGGCCCATACGCCAACTTCCCGTCGACCGCTGGGCAGCGCTTGGTCGTCTCGCTGCTGCCTCCTCCACTGCCTCCGGAGCCTCCGCTGCTCGAGGCAGCGCCGCTTTGGCCGCCGTCGATCCCCTTCGTCGGCGAGATGCCACCGCCCACGCCGGCGCGCGAGCCATGGGAAGAGCACGAGGCCAAGCCCACGACGGCCGCAACTGCGAGCCACGCGCGCAATAGCCGTGGTCGAGCGTGGAGTCGAGCGCGCTCTCCTTCGAAATCAGTGGTGCCGGCGACGGCGTGGAGGAACTGCTCGGACTCGCCCGTGGGCTGCGACAACTCGAGCAGGTCGTGTACGCTGTTCTCCCACTTGACTGTTGGTGAGGCGCAGGAAGCGGTTGTAGAGGGGCATGCCGCTCATGGCGAGCGGGCCAGTGCTGCTCGATTGTCCGCTCGAGCCGAGCCGGTGCTCGAGCCTTCGCCGTTATTGGGGGGTACCCCGCTGCCGCTACGCCGCTGTTCTCCAATGTAGCGGTCGGCTCGCTTGAAAGGTCCATGGTTTCGAGCCAAATGACCTGCGCAGATATGATCTTAGCCACTGCTGCTCCAAGTGCCGATGTTCGTGCTGTCCGTGTTGTGCACTTTGGGACGCCAGGTGCGCGAGTTGCGCAAACGCGGCCGGCTCTTTTTGCACGACTCGTGCAGGTGACCTGCACATGTGTGAGCGCGGTATCCCATGTAATGAACCTGGAAAACACCGCGGAACAGAAGCCAACTGACTCGATCATGATTCAACCGACAGTCAACCGAAGTTCGGCACGGCGCCTGCAATACCGGGAATCAGGTTTTTAACGGTGGAGGGTTGTGCGATGCGAAAATATTCACGGTTGATTGCGGTTGGATCCCTGGGCCTTTCGTTGCTGGCGGGCTGTGTGAGCGCGACAGACGACGGAGCGGAAGCGGTTGGTTTCTCCTCAGCCGAGGTGAGCGCCTGCTATACGAACAGCGGCTTGAACCCGACCAAAGCCGCGCTAGCGGTGGCAATGGCGGATGAGCTCGGCCGTTGGGATCCGGCGCACGATCTCCAAGTCGTTGCCGGCGGCTACTTATTCCCCGGGATGTATCAAGCCGTGGTTCTGAGGTCCTCTGCCGTTTGCTTGAAGAACAACTGCGCAAACACCAAAGCCATCCTGGGCCAACAGGAAGGTCGCCTGGTGATCGACCAAGCCGCGTTCAACCCGTCGATGTTCAATAGCGAAGTGGTTGCCTCCATGAACCGCGATGCCGGGTTCCTGGCCGACCTCGCGCGCAACAACCGCAGCAAGTTGCCGCCAGCGCACAAGCTGACCAAGGTGGGCGGACCGGTCGATCTCGGCGTGGGCGCTTGTGGTCCACACTACGTGTTCCAAGCCGACAGGCCCGACGGTACTCCGCTCACTGCAACCGAGGCCACGAACTTGTCCAACGGCATGTGTTTCTATGGCTTCGGCACTTGCGGTAGCGGCAACCCTTTCATCAAATACACGATCACCAACCAGGGTTGCCCCGAAGGTCGCACGTGCGTCGCAATCGATCCGTCTGATGGCGACAACGGCTCCAACACGACCACTACCGCTGGTAGCTCGCCGACTTATCCCTCGAACCGCGTGTACAACCCGGACAACTCACTGCTGAACACCAGCTGCACCGTGACCAGCGGCAAGGTGAGCACGCTCACCTCCAGGTGCACCAGTTTACCGAACACTTGCGGTTACCTGTACTGCCTGTGAACAATTCTCTGGGGGATTCGAGCTTCTGACGACATGGACCTTCAACGAGGTCGGCACCGCTCGAGTGCCGGCCTCGTAAGCTATTTTACGACTACAGCGCCCCTGTCACGCGCTCCGGGGGCGACGCTTTAGGGATACAGCGCGCCGTCGGCGATCCATTTGCGCAGGAGAGGTCTGTAAGGGGCCGTGGCAGCTCGCGCAGTGGTTCGTGGCGGTCTCGAAGATGGGGCGCAGCTTGTCGTGGAAATCCCCGGTCTGATCGACATCAGGCGGGCAGTCTAGTTCCCACGTGTCGCCGACCCTCGTTGGCTTGATACATTCGTCTCGTAACGGTGACGCCATCGACCTGCTCGCAACGCCCATCGTTGATCCCGTGTGCAGATAACGAGGCTATGCTGGCGCGGTGACGGTTCTACGAGAGCTGGGTGGACTCTTCCTACGTCTCGGGCTGACGGCGTTCGGTGGGCCCGCAGCCCACATCGCGATGATGGAGGACGAAGTCGTTCGTCGAAAACGCTGGCTGACACAGGCAGAGTTTCTCGACTTGATCGGCATCACCAATCTGATTCCTGGCCCTAATTCGACGGAGTTGGCCATTCACATCGGCCAGCGGCGTGCGGGCTTTCGCGGTCTGCTCCTGGCAGGCGCTGCGTTCGTCTTGCCGGCGGCCGCAATGGCCGGAGCTTTGGGCTGGGCCTACGTTCGCTTTGGGACGCGTCCGCAAGCCGCTTCCGTGTCGTATGGCATCAAGCCGATCATGATCGCGATCGTGCTTCAGGCGCTCGTCGGGCTGGCCCCCAAGGCGCTGAAGAGCCGGTCGCTGTGGGCGATTGGCCTGCTTGCCCTGGTCGCCGGCGCGCTGGGCGTCAACGAGCTGCTCTGCTTGGCAGCTGCGGGCCTGGCGGAGGTCCTGATTCGGACACGAATTGCGCCGCCCTCTGCGGCGCTGGGCATCGCCTTGCCTGGTGGGATTGCCGCGGGAGCAGTCGTCAAAATAGCGGCAGCGCCGTTCAGTCTCACGGCGCTGTTCCTCGCGTTCCTCAAGATCGGGTCAGTGCTGTTCGGTAGCGGCTACGTGTTGCTCGCGTTTTTGCGGACCGACTTCGTGGAGCATCGGCATTGGCTCACGGAGGCGCAATTGTTGGATGCCATCGCCGTCGGTCAGGTGACCCCGGGTCCGGTCTTCACCAGCGCAACGTTCATTGGTTACCTGCTGGGCGGTGCTCCGGGGGCAGTGCTGGCGACGCTCGCGATCTTCATGCCAGCCTTCTTTTTCGTCGCAATCAGCGGCGCGCTGCTGCCAAAAATACGCCGCTCGCCGGTGCTGTCCGCGTTTCTCGATGGCGTGAACGTCGCTTCGATGGCGCTGATGGCGGAGGTGACCGTGCAGTTGTGCCGGTCGGCGCTCGTCGATTGGCCGACGCTGGTCCTGGCCCTTGCCAGCGCGCTGCTGTTGCTCCGCTACAAGCTGAGCTCCACCTGGCTCATCGCCGCGGGCGCGCTGGTCGGCCTGGTTAGCCACCGAGCTTGATGTTTTGGAGACCGGTCGGCCCTGCCAAGCAGGGCCGTGATCAGTGAGGCGCGGCGAGGCTTGGCCTCACTTCGCGACCGAGGGCTCGATAGTCACGAACAGCACGCCCGGCGAGCTGAGGCTGAAGGTCTTGCTGAAGGTCGTGCCGCACACGGCGTGGCTGATGGACTCGGCAGGCGAGTCCATCGAGCTGCGCAGTGTCTGCCAATCGCTTTCGGACATGCTGCTCATGGCCTTACGCCCGCCGCTGTCCCACGTGGCGAACGAGTTGCCGCGCGTGTCGTCGACTCGATAGGCGGTGACGTCGTAGGCCATCGTCGGGTTCATGCCCGTGACGGTGATGCCGATGTCCTGAGCCTTCGCTGTCTCGTAGTACTTGTCCTCGGAGTAGCCCGCGCCCGGGTTCTGACCGTTGTACAGGATGACCTCGACGCCACCGTCCTTGGTGTCGCGCGAAGCCATACCGCCCAGGTTACCGCCGCCGTCGACCGTGAGCGCCAACTGCTCGTCGCCCATGCCAGCCAGGAACTTGTACGCGTTGTAAGCGGGCTTCTTGATACTTTCCCGGTTCACCAGGCCCATGGCGCCGATGAACGGGTTGTTCTCGGCGGAATAGTCGGCCTTGTCCTCGTAGCCTTCGTCGAACACGTCCGACAGCGTCCACCAAGCGTACGCAATGGGGAAGCGCCGCTTGTCCTTGGCGCAGCGCTGCGCGATGTTGGAATACACCTGCGCGACGAACGCGGCGCCTTGATTCGTCTCTTGCGGCTCCCACGCGGGCTCCTTCGCGCCGCCCAAGAGACCGAACTCCCAAGTGGGTCCGAACTCCGTGACCGCGATTTGCACCGAGTTCCTCTGGTAGCTATCGAGCAGATCGAGCCCCTTGAAATAGCCACCGACCGCACCGTCGATGAAGTTCCAGGTGTGGAAGGCGAAGAAGCCGAGCGGGCCGTTGTTGTTCTTGAGATGGTCGAGGAATTGAACGCCAGCTCTCGAGTTCGCCGTCAGTTCGACGTCTTGGCTCGACACGGGACCACCGACACGGCCATTGGGCAGTGCCGCGAGCACGCCGGCCGCCGCCTTGTCGTACAACTTGAAGTAGTCATCGAGGGACCCCTTCCAGAACTTGCCGCTGCAGCACTCGGGCTCGTTCCAGACTTCGAAGTACCAGGTGCTCACTACGTCAGCGCCGTATTTCTGGACGCTGTGCGCGACGAACGCCTGCACCAGCGCTTGCCAGCGGTCGTAGTCCTTCGGCGGCGAAACGATCATCTTCCAGTCGAAGACGGTCTGCGACGGATTGGCAGCTAGCGCGGACGGCATCGACGCCAGCTCCACGATCGGCGCGATCTTGTTCTGCACCAAGAAGTCGAAAATGATGTCGGAGCGAGTGAAGTCGTAGACCGGGTTGCCGCCTTCCTCGCGGTAGATCCCGATGTCGTCGTGGAACAGGCCGTGCGCGCGCACGCTCTTGAGCTCGATATCCTTGACCGCGTCGACGGTCTGCTTCTTGAGCGCGTCCGACCAGCGAACCCCGTCGTGGTTGAGCTTGTCCTGGCCTTGGAACGCCGCGGGCAGCTGGCTCTGATTCAAGTACAACCCGAGCCGCCCGAGCCCGAACGTGGTCCAGAAGTGCGGCAAGGCCCCCCAAGACGTGCCGCCCGCGGTCACCTTGGCAGCGGCCTTGCTCACGTCTTCCGTCGGAAAGGCGCCCTGGCATTCGACAGTCTCGACCGTGGCCGCCCCGCCGACCGGCATGAAGGCTCCGCCGCTGCTGAAGGTCCCGCCGCTATTGGTTCCGCCGCCGGTCGCGCTGGCTCCGCCGCTGCCGCCATTGCTGCTAGTGCGTGCACCGCTGCTACCGCCCGTCGGCGAGGCCGACGCTCCGGCACTGCCCGTATCGGGACCGTTGCCCGTGTCCAGGGCGGTGCTGTGGCCGATACAACCGCTCGCGGCCAATGCCAGCGGGATCGTTACGAGGCCAATCGGGCTATTGCTCAGCAAAGAAAGAATCGTCGAGCGACCGTGCATCGTAAGCTTCTATCGTAACTTCGGCGCGCGGCCACGCCTTTCGCAATCAGGAGCGAGCCGCGACCCCGTTGAATGGACGACGGTGCGCAAGGAGGCTGCAATTTTAGGCGCTCTGTGCAGCGCCCTGTGAGGTATAGAGTCTTTCCTCATGCATCTCGTTTTGCGACGCCGAAGGCTGGGCCGATGTGCGACGTGCGGCGTGACCATCAAGCAATCTCACGTACTTTTCGCATCCCTCGCCTTCCGGCACGCTAGCGACGGCTCGGCCCGCGTCCTTGACCCGCGCGAGAGCGCCCGCCTAGCGTCGCGCTGATGCAGCTCGACGCCGCCTCCCGCGCCGGCGCGGGCATCTCGACCCAGGAGAGCAAGCAGAGGGCTCGAGGTCACCTTGCGGCGGCCTTGGTGGCCATCTGCGCATCGGTCTTGATGACCTGGCCGCTGGCGCTGAGCGCCGGCCATCAGCTGCTGCGCGCGGCCTATTTTTGGGACGCGTACACCAACGCGATGATCATGGGCAGTCGGGTGGACGCGGCGTTGGGGCGCGCTCCCTTGTCGCTGTACGACAATTATTTCTTCGCTCCGCTGCCGAATTCGATCGTCTTCAACGAGAACCTATTCGGGCTGTCGCTGCTGTTCGCTCCGTTCTACGTGCTCAGCCGTAACCCACTCTGGGCGTACAATTTCACGCTGCTGGTGTCGCTCGCACTGTCGGTGTTCTTCACCTACTTGCTCGTGCTGCGTTTGACGCGAAGTGCGTACGCGGGGCTGATCGCCGGCGTCGCCTTCGCCTTCTGTCCCTTTGTGTTGTTCGAGATTGGGCGCTTGCAGTTGGCGGCCACGCAGTGGATCCCGGCCTGTTTCTTATTTCTTCATCGCGCGCTGGAAGGACAGCGGCGGCGCGACATCATCGGGTTTTGGCTGTGCATTTTGCTGCAAGTCGGCACCTGCCTGTACAATACGATGTTCCTGCTGCCGCTCTTGGCGCTGGCGGGCGCTGTGCTGCTCGTCCGGCAGCGCCCACCGCGGCGGTTTTTCATTTGGTTTGGCGCGTGCGCGCTGGGCGCCGGGCTCGTCGCACTGGCGATGGTGTATCCGTACTTCGCGGCGCGGCACGATTTCAATCTGCAACGTAGCGCATCCTTTGCGTCGAGCTACGACGGCAAGCTCGGCTTCTTCGCCAACGTGTCGGACACCAATCGCACGTTGACGGGCATGCAGCACACGGACATGCAGGCGGGGGCGCACGAGGAGATCGCGTTCCCCGGGTTCTCGGTGTTGCTCTTTGCCCTCTTGGGGCTCGCCCTGCCCGCCGGAAGCGCATTCCGTCGCCTCGGTGCGAAACAGGCTCTGTTCACCAGCCTGCTCTGGTCGGTGCTCGCGGGCGTCGCCATCGGCTACAGTTTCCTCGATCACAGCATGCTGTCGGGCACGCTGATCTTCGGCGTGGGTGCCTGGCTGCTGATTCGGCGGCGCGTGCCTCAGCCATTCGGCGGGCAAATCGGCCTGTACTTGGCGCTGCTCCTGCTCGCGCTCGCGCTGTTCTTGGGCCTGCAGCCCGCGCTCTGGCGCGGTGCGCCGGTGCGCGGCCTCTATCATTACTTTTATAGCTATTTTCCCGGGTTCGACGGCATCCGGAAGGTCAGCCGGCAGGCAGTGATGACAAGCTTCCTGCTGTGCGTCCTGGCGGGCTTCGGGGGCAGCTGGCTGTTCTCGCAGCTGCGCGGCCTGCGGGCACGTGTCCTCTCCTCGACGTTCCTGCTCGCCGCGCTTTGCTACGAGCTACGCTGCTTCCCGCATCCGGTCGAGCCGGTGTGGGGCGGGGACGACGTCCCGGCGGCACTTCGCTTCGCGGCAACGCTGCCTGCTCGCGATTTGATCGCGTCCATTCCTCAGAACACGGGTCCACAGCGCTTCCGCAACGATGCCGGCCTCGCGTTCCACAACTACCTCGCGCTGTATCATCGGCATCGCTTCGTCAACGGACAGTCCAGCTGGCAACCACCGGCCAGCGAGCTGGCGAGGAAAGCGCTCGACCGGCTTCCGGACGACGGCGCACGACGCGCGCTGCTCGCGATCGGGACGCGCCACGTCATCATCTTCGGCGAGGAGCTTCAACCTGGGCGCCAGAACCTCGCCCAGCTGCTCGCCGCGCGCCCTGCCGAGTATCGCCGCGTCTTCCAGCAGGGCGCTGACAGCGTATTCAGCTTGCTCGAAGAGCGCGAGCCGAGCCGCGAGCTCCTGGAAACGCCCGCGCTGCCCGCATTTTCTCGGCTCGTTCCCGCGAGCGAGCTGCACGTTCGAGCGTCGCTTCAGCCCGACCGCGCGCGCCTCGCGGTGGATGGCAAGCGGGGCACTTATTGGACCAGCGGTCGCTTTCAGGAGCAGGGTCAATTCTTCGAGGTCGAGCTCGACGTGCCCCGGCCGATCGTTGCGCTCGAGATCGACGCTCCGGGGCGAGTCATGGACGTTCCCGCTTCGTATCGCGTCAGCGCCGCCAAGGGACCAGACGACCTGGGTGTGGTCTTGGAGCAAAGCGTGCTTCGTTTCTATCGCGCACAAGTCTTCTCGCCCGAAAGCTTCGTGCTGCGCCTGCCGTTTCCGCACCCCATCGTTGCCGATCGCCTGAGGTTCAGCGTGGAGCAGCCGGTCCCTGGGTACTATTTCTCCATGCACGAGCTGCGCGTGTACGTGGCGGACGAAGCCCGGCTGTAGCGCGAGGCCCTAGCCACGACATGGCAGGCACTCCACGCTGCCAAGTTGTGCCACTCGCGCTGCCGCATATACGAGATTTATGGGGAATTCACCGGCGGTGCGCCGATGGTCGCGCGGATCGGAACTTGCTAATCTCCGCCGGCGAGATGAGATCGTGGGGTCGTTCACTGCTGGCGACGTACTTTACCGTGGACCCGCGGAGCTTGGGTTTGTTTCGGATTCTGTTTGGCTTGGTCCTGCTTTCGGACCTGGTCAGGCGCTGGGTCGAGCTGGGGTTTTGGTACACGAACGCCGGGCTGCTGCCGAACCACACGCTGCTTTGGCGGCCTCCGACCAGTAACCTATTTTCGCTCTTCTTTACCGCTTCGAGCACGCGCGAAGCACAGCTGGGGTTCGTGCTGTGCGCGCTGGCGTACACGCTGTTTACCCTGGGTTACCGCACGCGTTGGCTGCAAGTGCTGACGCTGCTCGCTCGCGTCAGCCTCAATAGTCGGCTCGCGGTGCTCGAAAACGGCGGCGACATGGTGATGGATCTGCTCGCCTTGTTGACCCTGCCGCTGCCGCTCGGGACACGCTTCTCGCTCGACGCACTGGCGTCGCGCCCCGCTAGTCGCGGCGAGGCGAGTGAGGGGAGTGAGGCGAGTGAGGCCAGTGCACGGCGCGACGTCTCCGAGCCGACGACGACGCCTGTGGTGTCGCTTGCCGTGTTCGCTTTGCTGCTGCAGTTTGCTGCCATCTACTTGTTCAACGCCTCGAGCAAGGTCGGTCTGGCTTGGCGCGATGGCAGCGCGGTGCACTACGCCTTGCACCAGGACAAGCTCGTGACTTGGCTGGGCGTGTGGATGCGCGAGCACTTGTCGGTCTCGACGCTGCGTGCGCTCACCTGGTCGACCCTGGCGACCGAGTGGCTCGGCTTCGCCTTGATCATCACGCCGCTGTTCGTGAAACAAGCGCGCTTGCTCGCCATCTGCATCATGCCCCCACTTCACCTGGGGTTTGCGCTGGGTTTGAACGTGGGCGGCTTCAGCCCGGCCATGATCTCGTTCTATCCGCTGCTGCTCGGGGCCGAGCATTGGCGCTGGTTGTCGCGTCGCTGGGGCGCACGCCTGCTCCCGATTCGTGCCGAGCTCGAGCGCCGGGTGCCACCTTGGCTGCTGCCGCGCCCGGCTCTGCCAGAGCCCGGAGCGAATCAGTGGCGCTGGCTGGGCGAGGGGGCGATCTTGGTCATTCTCGTGGCGATTGCCGGCGAGGCTGTCAACGACAACGCGGCTGTGCCCCAAGCGCTGCGCTTCTCGCAGCCCAAGTGGGCCAAAGCCGTGATCGAGTATCCGCGCATCCTGCAAGGCTGGCGCATGTTCGCGAGCGAGCCGTCTCGTGTCGATTCGATGATCTACGTCGATGCGCTCAATGCGCGGGGCGAGCACGTGGACCCGTACAACGCGGTCGCGAGCGATCAGCGCGAGCCCGCGGGCACCATCGTGCCGACCCACATGGGGCAGAGCCAATTTTTCGTGATGTACTCGGAACGCATCCCCTACGATGGCTACGCTGCCTATCGCACGGCCTTTTCGGAGTGGCTGCTCGCCTATCCCGAACGCACCGGCCATGCCGACGATTGCTTGCTGAGTTACGAGGTGTACTTGGTTACTGACCGGAGCCCGGAGCCCGGTACTGGCGCCCAGCCCACACCGCTCGAGCGGCGACTCTTCATGTCGTATGTCGCCCCGCCCGACAGCCCATGTCGGATCGAACGCGCCAAGAAGGTCGCCAGCGCGACGGCAATTGGCGGTGGCTAGCGCGGACGATCCGGCGATTAATGCGTGGGAATGACCAACGTCGTGACCGAATTGGCAGGCATCGTGGCGGTGAGGCCATAGTTTGCGATCGGAAGCGCGCTGAGCTGCGCCAAGTTTTCGCTGCGTGACGTGCGGAACACGTCGGCCGCGGCGCCCACGCTGGCGACTCCAGTCAAATCGAAGGTGAAGCTCTTCGAGGCCGTGCCGCCGTTTCGTACGACCAACGTCAATGAGCCATCCGGCGCCTCTGCCGCGACCATGTCGGCATTGTCGATGCGGATGAAGGTCGCGCCCGGGCGGATGTAGCGACTGAAGCCCGCGTGCATGTAGAAACGCTTGAGCAGGGTGAAGGATTGCTGGCTATCGTTCACCGCGAAGCTGGCCCAGTTTCGTGCGGGATCGGCGACTTGCCAGTCGATCCAGGCCTCCGGCTGCAGCTCTTTCAGATCGGTGATGATCCGCTCGGCCATGAACAGTGCCGCTTCCGTGTCGTCGGCGAGCGTGACGCTGAGCGGGCCCGATTCGGATTGCCACAGGCGCTTGCCCTTGCTGGTGGCCAGCGCGCGCAGCTCTGCCCGCCGCGAGCCGGCGTAGCTGTGAACGTTGATTTGCCCCATCGCGTCCACCGTCTTCGCGTCGAACCCGCGAATGTTGTTGTACGCGTCGTCCATACTATTTTCGTCAGAGGCACTGACCTGGACGCCGGTCACGCCATTGCTCTGGAGCGCGGCGCTCACCGCTTTGATGAGGGTCTGCTGGTTTGCGGGGCTGAAATGACAGCCCTCTTGGCCACCGCTCGCCTTCCACCACGAGGCGTTGGGCTCGTTCAGCGGCTCGAGCGTACGAAACGTCACCCCGAAAGCGTCGCGGTAGTGCTTGACGACTTGTACGAGGTAGTCCGCAAACGCATCGTAGGAATTGGCCTTGAGGTTGTTCGAGCCGTCGGTATTGCCCGAGGCACAGCCGCTCGTGGTCATCCAGTACGGCGGCGAGTTGGAGAAAGCTTCGAACACGAGCCCGCTGCCGCGCTCGGCGAGCCTGAGCAGCACCGCGCGTTGGTTCGCGTCGGCGTCCCAGTCGAACGTGCCGTCCGCGTGCTCGAACCCCGGCATGTCCCGGAACTTATCCATGTGCGTGTGAGCCGGATTCTCACCGCCGCCGATGTTGTAACGGAAGACGTTGTAGCCGAGCCCAGTCACCGGATCGGCCACGAGATCGACGAGCGCATTGCGCTTGTCCGGCGCCCAACCGCCGACATTGTTGGCCCACCAGCACAGGCTCGTGCCCCAGCCCTCGAACTTCTGCTGGCGCAGCGCGGGATTCACTTTCACGAGCGTCGAGCCAGCCGCCGCGCTGACCGGTGGCCGCGGCGCACCCGCACCCCCCGTGCCGCCGTTGCCACTGCTGCTGCCGCTCCTGCCGCCGCTTCCGGCGGCCGCATTGCCAGCGGCGCCGGAGTCATTGCCCGCCCCGCTACTGGCCGGCACGCCTGGTTGTCCGGCAGACGCGCTGCCCGCACTCGAGCCGGCGAGCGCGCCTGAACCGGCGACAGACACTTGCCCGCCCGTGGCGCTGCTGCCGCCGGCGTGACTGCCTGCGCCGCCCGCGCCCGGGCTCGGAGCGCTGGTCCCCGTGCATGCCCAGGCCGAGCCCAGCGCGACCTGCAAAGCGAGCCGTGCAATTGCGCTGCCACGGATCGCTGCCTCAGTGCCCATAGCCGGCTTGGACGGTGTTGGCTGGGAGCGCCTGCGCATTGCTCGATAAATGGGCTGAACGCCGGAAAACTTGCCGACAAATCCAGACTAATGCCGGAATGCGCGGGGGGTACCCGAAAAAACGCACGGCCCTTGTCGATCCGGGAGCCCATTGTTCGTCGCGTCAGTGAACCCCAGCCCTGGAGTCCCTCATGCAATGCCTCATGCTGATCAAAATCGTCAACGACACCGACTACGAAGCCGGCAAGCCGCCACCTGCCGAGCTGGAGGCCGCGATGGGCGAGCTGATCGGTGAATGGTCGAAAGCGGGTGCCTTCGTTTCTGCGGCCGGCCTCAAGCCGACGTCGCAAGGCGCGCGCCTGCGCCTGACGGGCGGCGACATCAGTATCTCGGACGGGCCCTTCACGGAAGCGAAGGAAGTCATCGGCGGCTTCTTCCTGCTCGAGGCCAAGGACAAGGCGACGGTCGTCGAGATGACGCGACGTTTCCTCGAGCTCCACGCCAAGGTCCTGGGCAAGGATTTCGTGCTCGAGTGCGAAGTCCGCCCGCTCGACGGCTGACGCCGCTAAAGCGGACCTTCCAGCCGACACCGACCCGACAGGCAGACTGTGTCCCAGTCGACCGGCAGCAGAGAGGTACACAAGCTACAGATGGTGGGCGCACCGCCGCACACATCTGCTGCTTTATTCAGCGGGACCCAGCCCGAGCCATCGCACTCTGGGCAGCACCCTGCACCGTCGCGCAAGGCGCAATCGCTCGTCTTCTGGCACTCACTGAGTGGGCTCTCGCGCACGTCGATCAGCGTGCAGTGCGTGTTCCGGCAGACGGGCTTCAGATATTTGCCCGTTTGCTCGTTCTCCGCGACTGGCATGCAGGGCGCGCAGACTCCGACGCTCGCGCAGTGCGCGTTGGTGTAGGTCGCTACGTGCGCTTGGTTGATGGTGATCACCGATTCGTTTCGGAACGGCTCGCACGGGCCGCAGCAGTTGGCGCTGACCAGGGTACAATTGCTGTCGTTTGCACAGGCGCTAAAGTCATCGCTCGCGTTCGGGCAAGCTTGGATGCAGGCGTCGCGTGTCGGGTAGCGGTTGGCGTTGCCGCTGCAGCCGCCATAAGTGAACGGTACGCATAGGTTCGTCTTCGGGTCGTGCCAGAACGACGGAATGGCGGCTTCGCACGGGCCAGGATCGAGAGCGGCAGTGCAGGCATCACTCGCGGTCGAGCCTGCGGCACCGGCAGTGGGGCTCGCTCCGGCTCCGGAGCTTGCCCCTGCCGTTGCACCCGCACCCGCACCCGCACCCGCACCCGCACCCGCACCCGCCACGGAACTTGCCCCTGCCACGGAACTTGCCCCTGCCACGGTACTCCCGCCCGCGGTCGAGCTCGCGCCGGCCGTACTGCCCGGAGCATCGACGACCGCGGTGCCGCCGCAGCCGACGAACCAGCTGACCGCGCCCACGACCGCGCCCACGAATGAACCGGCGCGGAGCCGAGTCCGGCTGGTTTCGTCAGGCATGCTCAGTCAATAGCACCGAGCGAGTCACCCGGTAACTCGCCCAGAAACCTGCGTTTTACGTGCGGTTCGCCGTTCCAGCTCGCCGGTTTTGCCGTCCAGGCGTGCCCCCCGTGCGTCGAACCTTTTCGGTGGCAGCGCGCCCCGACCAGCGCTAGTTCGCGCTCGATGTCCGAAAATCTGATCATCGCCGATGGCCTCGTGGTCGTCTTGAACTACACGCTCCGTTCCGACGAAGGGGAAGTGATCGACTCCTCGACCGCCGACGACCCCATGGCGTACCTACATGGTGCGGACAACATCGTGCCCGGCCTCGAGCAAGCGCTGACCGGGAAAACCGTCGGCTTCACCGGCAAGGTGAAGGTCGAGCCGGAGGACGGCTACGGTGAGCGTGAAGATCTGCCGCCGCAAGCGGTGCCCCGCTCGGCTTTCCCCGCCAACATCAAGCTCGCCGCTGGTATGCAGTTCATGACCGAAGGCCCGGACGGCGAACATTCGCCGATTTGGATCGATCGCATCGAAGGCGATCAGGTGTTCGTCGATCCTCAGCACCCGCTGGCCGGGAAAACGCTCAATTTCGACGTCGAAGTACTGGCCGTGCGCCCCGCCACCGCGGACGAGATGGGCCATGGCCATCCGCATGGTCCGGACGGTCACGGTCACCACCATTGACCGCGCCCCGTCATCGGTACTGACTCGATCGTAGTCGTCAGCGCCTGCGGTCGAGCAGCGAGCCAAGTGACGCGCTCAGCAAGCTACTGCGCGGCTTGTACCGATTGTTCGAGTACCAGCCGCCGTTGCTCCGAGAGCTCGAGCAGCGAATCGATATCGATGGGTTTGGTCAGGTAAGCATGAAACCCCGCATTCCCTTTGGGTCGTGCGAGGGTGACCGTCGGGTTGCCCGTGATGGCGATGAAAACGGTGTGTACCAGCCGGGGATGGGCGCAAAGCCAAGTCACGAGCTCGAGCCCACCCATGCCGGGCAAGCCCAGATCGATGATGGCCAGCTCGGGGCGGAAATCGGCAGCCATCAAGGTGGCGTCCAGGGCGTCCAGCGCCACGCGCGTCTCGTGCCCGCGCGCTTGCAGTAGCCTTGCCAAGAGTAAGCCATAGTCAGGATCGTCTTCGACGATGATGATCCTTCGCTTCACCGTGTGCACGATTGCGTCCCCGTCATCTCGAGCCTCGGACCTTTCCACATCACTCCCTCGACGCAAATCGCGTACCAACTTCGCCTCAGCAGGCGGGCAGAGCTTGCACCGTAAAAGGCTGCGGTCGCCGCGCGAGCCTCTAGAAAATTTCTGCGGCAGGGTGTGTCGCCGCGTCACGGCGTAGCAATCAGTCTCAGCGAGCTCAGCGTATCACTCGCTCGCTCGAAACAGCATGGTAATAAAAGCATGCAGAGACGGCGTCGAGCCCCATAACCCCCCAACCCGCCAGCGTGCCTGAACGGGCAGTGAGCTCACGGCAATTGGGCGAGCTCCGCCAAGCGCTTCAGCAAGAAGCGGCGCTCAGCAGGTTGCTGCGTGAGCTCGAGCGCGCGTTCATAGCTCTCCTGCGCAGCTTCGAGCCGGCCCAATCGGAGCCGTAGGTCGGCGCGCGCGGCGTGTGCCAGATGATAGTCCACGAGCGCGCCCTGGCTCAGCAGCGCGTCGAGCGCCGACAGCCCGGCGGCGGGGCCGTCACGCATGCCGAGCGCGACGGCCCGGTTCAACGCCACGACCGGTGAGGGATCCACTTTGCGCAGCACGTCATACAAGCCCACGATTTGCGCCCAATCTGTCTGTGCATGGCCGGGCGCTTCCACGTGAACAGCCACGATCGCCGCTTGCAGGAGATAGGGCCCGACGCTGCGCTTGCATAGGGCGCGCTCGATCAAGCCTTGGGCTTCATGGATGCGGGCGGGATCCCAGCGCGAGCGATCCTGGTGCTCGAGCAAGATCAGATCGCCCGCGGCGTCGACGCGCGCGCTGCGGCGCGCTTCGTGGAGCAGCATCAATGCCAGCAAACCGAGTGCCTCGGGCTCGTCGAGCAATTGCACCAGCAGCCGGCCGAGCCGGATTGCCTCTGCGCACAAGTCATCGCGGGTCAGCTCCGGTCCTTGGCAGGCCGCGTAGCCCTCGTTGAAGATCAGGTACAGCACCTGCAGCACGCTCTCCAGTCGCTCCGGGAGCTCAGCGCGCGTCGGCACTTCGTAGGGGATGCGTTCGTCGCGGATCTTCGCCTTGGCGCGCACGATGCGCTGGGCGATGGTTGGCGCTGAGGTCAGGTAGGCGCGCGCGATCTCCTCGGTGGTCAGCCGACCCACTTCACGCAAGGTGAGCGCGATGCGCGCATCGGGCGCGAGCGTTGGATGACAGCAACTGAAAATCAGCCGTAGCTCATCGTCCTCGATGGCTTCGGGCGGGGCTGGCTCGGGGCTCGCGCCGCCCTGCAAAGCGAGCTCGGGCAAGGCGCTGGCGAGCCGAGCTTGGCGGCGCCAGCGATCGACGGTCTTGAAGCGACCGGCGGAGACCAACCAGCTGTATGGGTGGGCCGGCACACCTTGCTGCGGCCATTGTTCGGCGGCCGCGGCGAAGGCATCGTGCAGCGCCTCTTCCGCGGCGTCGAAGCCGCCCAACAAGCGGATCAAGGTGGCGAGCACGCGGCGTGCCTCGTTGCGATAGATCGCCGCCAACGCGTCGCGCGTGTCAGTCATGTTTCAGAGGATGGGCCGCGGCTTACTGAAGTCCACGAATGGGCGCACTTCGACCGTGCCCAGCTTCGCTAGCGGGATCGCTGCAGCGATGCGCACGGCCTCGTTCAGATCGCGCGCCTCGATCACCAGGAAACCGGCCAATATTTCCTTGGTCTCCAGGTACGGGCCATCGGTGGCAGACATCTTTCCATCCCGCACGCGAATGGTCATCGTTTGATCGGGCAGCTGCAGGGCACCGTCGCTGACGAGCTGCCCGCTCGCGCGCAATTCCTCGATATATGCCGCGCCCTCGCGCAGCGCCGCCTCGGATTCGAGGCTTTGGTTGAACACGACTTTGGGATCGAAATAAACCAGACACGCGTAACGCATGATGAGGGCTCCTGACGTTGGGGTGATTGAGCTTGGCTGGTCGCTGGGCGACGCCGCAGATCGACAGGCGAGCGTCCCTCGGCGACCGATTTTTGGGGGAGCAGCGAGCAGCGATGGCGAGCCAGCAGAGGTCGATTGTTCGGCCGGTTGCCCTCCTTCGCCAATTCGATAGTGTGTGTCGAGGTAGGGATGAGGGCGATAGCCTGAGCGTTACGCATGTTTCGGCAAGTTCGCTTCGATTGCGGAGCCTGCGGTGAAGGCTTCGTCGACTGGCACGACCAGGATTGGGAGCGCTCGTCCGTGTTCTGCGTGCATTGCGGGGCCCGGATCGTGGCGGGCGCATCGGTCCCTCCGAGCTCGCTCGCGAAGCTGCCCTTGCCCAGCGGGGACGCTCGGTCTGCACGCGCCCTCGGTGTCCTCAGGAGCGACGGCGAAGGATTTCGCGACACCCTGCCGGGCTTGACGGAAGGCGACTCGAGTCGCGATCGCGACACGGAGCCCCCGCTCCCGCGCGCGCCGCTCGCGCGCAATGCGTCGCAGGCAACGTCCACCGCGCCCAAAGAGCGCATCACGCTCGCGTCCATTTGGGCGGCGCACCGAAACAGGCTGGTGCCAATTGCGGCTTTGCTGCTCGGCGTGACGAGCGGTGTGTCGACCGCGCTCGTGGCAGAAGGTCCTCTGCGTCGGCTGATGAACCCCGCATTGTACCAGCGCCTCCAGCTCAGCGAGGAGCTGGCACGGGTGTCGAATGCGATTGACGATGGCCATTGGGATCGAGCGCGCGACATGCTCGAACACTTACAGACGGAAGTCCCTTCGGGGGACAAGCGCGTGGCGACGTTGCGTGCGCGTTTCACCCTGGGATTGATCCTAGCCAATCGTCCGACGGAGGCGGGGCGAGAGCTTTCTGCCGTACCGAAGTCCGCGTCCGTCCGCCCTTCGGCTGCCGACCTGCAGCGCGTGTACGACGTTTGGTTCCCGCGCGAGTCGGGCGCGGCCTCGGTGAACATCAGCGCGGCCGTGCCCGCCGCTAGCTCTAACAGCCTGACCAGCGCAGCCGCGCCAAAAGCAAAAGTCACGGTGACCCGGCGAGAGCTCCTGAGCTTCGCCCGCGACCGCCAGCACCGCGTCCAGCTCGACGCCGCCGAACGCTTGTACGCCGAGGTCCTGCGCAGCCACCCGAACGACGCCGAGGCGCGCTGCGGTCTGGCCGAAGTCCAACTTTTGCGGGGCGGCACGGACGACGGAGCCAAGCTGTTCGAGCGCGCGCTCAGCGACAACGCAGGCTACGTTCCGGCTTGGGTTGGCTTGGCGGACGTCGATTGGCTACGCGGACGCCCCGAGCGCGCTGCCTGCCGCTACCAAGCCGTGATTGATCGCTTCCCGGCGAGCAGCTATCCGCCGTACATCGCCGAGCGCATCGCGCAGGTCACGAGCTCCGGTGTCAGCCTGCCGAAGGCGCGCACCGACGTGAGCGCCGCGAACGCCTGCGGCGACTAGAGGCGACTGAGGGCGAGCCCCCGAGTTACCGCGGGGCTGGATGCTTGGCCCGACGCTCCGCCAAATACGACGAGCGCGGGAATAATCCGCCGGGCTGAACCGACTATCCGCAGAGCCGAACTGCGCGTTCGCGGCCGGTCCGCGGTGCAGGTCTCGCTTGGGGCAGAAAAATGTCGAAAAACGAGCGCGGGCTGTCGATCGGCGCGGGGCTGCTTCGACGTACTAGCGAGTGGCAACCGCGACTGGGAGCCGAGACGGCCCCGTGGCGGAGCAGCGCGGTCGTCCAGCGAACCATGCCGCTCGTACGTTCCATCGCCTTAACAAAACTTAGCGGAACTGGCCGGGTTTCTGGCGCGTAAGGCGTAAGGACAGCAACCGCAAACGAAGCAAACATGGCCCGTCAAACAGATCCCTCGCTCACGCACTACATCGCTGCGGCCCACGCTTATCCCGAGCTCTCTCGTGAAACCGAGCACGAGCTCACGGTCCGCTGGCTGACCCAAAAAGACGAAGTCGCTCGCGAAGAGCTGGTTCGCGCTCATTTGCGCTACGTCGTCTCGATTGCGTTCAAGTACCACCGCTATGGCCTGCCGCTGGCGGAGCTCGTCGCCGAGGGCAACTTCGGTTTGGTACACGCCTTACAAAAGTTCGATACCGACCGAGGCACTCGTTTCGTCACCTACGCGTCGTATTGGATTCGCGCGTACATTTTGAACTACGTCATCCGCTCCTGGAGCATGGTTGGCGGCGGCTCCGGCGCGCTGCGTTCCAAGATGTTCTTCAAAATCCGGCGTGAACGCGTGCGCATCGCCAACTTGGTAGGCGACGGGGAGGAAGCCAACGCGCTTTTGGCGCAGGCCCTCGACCTGCCGCAGGCCAAAGTCGCCGCCATGGTTCGCTCGCTGGACGCCCGAGACGTGTCGCTCGACGCACCCGTGTACAGTGATTCCGCGATGACTTTGGGCGATACCCTGGTGGCAGCGGACTGGAATCAGGAAGAAGGCCTGGCCCATTCCGAGAGCGATGGCTTCGCGCGCGAGGCCGTGAGCGAAGCCTTGATCGGTCTCGATCAACGCGAACGCTACATCGTCGAAAAACGCCTGATGGCCGACAACGAAGACGAGCTCTCGCTCGCGGAAATCGGCCGCCAACTCGGCGTGTCCCGCGAACGCGCTCGCCAGCTCGAGGTCCGCGCCAAGAAAAAGCTGAAAAACCGCATTACCGAGCTCTCGCGCGGGACCGGCTGGCTCGACGTGCACGACGCCGCCTGATTTCGCCACCCCGCTCCGCCGCACCCCAGGCGAGGTCAAAAGTGACTTCGCCCGGGGTGTGATCGTTTCGAGAGTGGGCGGTCGCTAGGATTTGTTGCGCGCGTGCAAGTACTCCATGAGCGAGTCTTGGTCGTTGGCGGCGGCAAAGGCGTGTCGCTCCTCGATAGTGCCCGAGCGGCACAGATCGGCGAGGCTCCGTTCGAGCAGGATCATGCCTTCTTTGCGGGAGGATTGCATGGCGCTCGTGAGCTGTGGGGTCTTGCCTTCGCGGATCAGGTTGGCGACGGCGGCGTTTCGGCGCAGCACTTCGAGAGCGAGCGTTCGGCCGTTGCCGCGCGCATGGGGCAGCAGGCGCTGGGCGATCACGGCGCGCAGTGACTCGGACAGTTGCACGCGCAGCTGTTGTTGGCGCGCGGCGGGGTAAGCGTCGATGATGCGATCGATGGCGGAGGCGGCGCTGCGGCTGTGCAGCGTGGCAAACACCAAGTGCCCCGTTTCGGCTGCGGTTAGCGCGAGGCCGATCGATTCCGCGTCGCGCATTTCGCCGACCAGCAGCACGTCGGGATCCTCGCGCAGGGCGTCGCGCAGGCCGCTCGCGAAATCAGGCACATCCAGGCCGATTTGTCGTTGGCGGACGATGCTGTTCGTGTGCCGCGTGTCGAACGCGTATTCGACCGGGTCTTCGAGCGTGAGCAGCATCACCGAGCGCTGGCGGACGAGCTCCTGGCAGAGTGCGGCTGCGGTGGTGCTCTTGCCCGAGCCGGCTGGCCCGGTCAAGAGCACCAGGCCATTGGGCAAGCTTACCAGGTCTCGCAGCTCGTTCGGGATGCCGAGCGCCGAAAGGGTGGGGATTTCGGCTGGTAGCAGGCGCACCGCCAAGGCGGGGAGGCCGCCCGTGAGGAAGGTGTGTAGCCGCAGGCGGCCTGCGCTGGGGCTGTGGAGGGCCCAGTCGACGCTGGCGCGCGCGCTTGCGCCCTGGGAGGCGCTGCCCAAAAGCTCGCGAATGTCGTGCGCGCCGGCCTCGAGCAGCGTCAATTTGCCGTCGACACGCGCGAACGCGGCTTCGCCTTGGCGCACGTGGATGTCGCTCGCATGCAGCGCTGCCGCGCGCGCGAGCAAGGCTTCGAGCGAGCCCGTGCCCGCGACTGGCGGAACGTGCGTGGGCGTTTGGGCCGATGAGGCGGGAGCTGAGGCTTGCTGAGGTGCGCTCGTCAACCGCACGTCGAAGCCGGTTTCGTGCTTGGGACGTGGCAAGAACTGCACTTGGTAGAGGCCGAACCCTTCGCCGGCTTCATACACGGAGCTATGCGCAGCCCCGCGCGAAAGGCTGGCCTCGGCTTCGGCCGACAGCAGCGAGCCGAGCATTTGTCGCAGCACGCGCTCACCGGTTTCGGCCAAGGTGAGGTTCTTGGGTACGCCGCCGGTCAGTACCTGGGGGGCGCGCTCGACTCCGAGCCGCAGCTCGTCCGCCTGGAGCGCGAGCACCATTTTGAGCAGGCTGTGGAGGGCATTCATGACTGATTTTGGCGCTGGCAGTCGGGGCGAACGAGCGATTGGCAGGTAGAACGCTCGGCGCGGTCGATTTCATCCGCCGATTTCTCGCCGGCCAGCCAAGCCTCGAGGCGCAGGTTCGGGTCTCCCGCAGCGCGCGCGGCGCAGGCGAGTCGAACGAGCGCCGCGACCTTGCGCTGCCGCAGCCGAGCTTTGCCACCGACGTCGGCCCAGAGCGTTTCGACCTCGTCCGGCGAAAGTGGGCGCCAAGTGCCGAGCGCGAGACCGGCATCCGAGAGCGAGCCGATCCGGCAGCGGTGTAGGTGCTGCAGGTGCAAGTCGAGCAGGCGGCACATATGCCGAATTTGGCGCTTCTTGCCCGACGTCAGCGTCAGCTCGAGCTCGGTGGCGTACTCGCTGCGAGCGCTGATGCGAGCGTGCTTTGCCGCGAGCAGCTGCCCGTGGTGCTCGACGCCCTGGCACAGCTTTACGAGGCGTGGATCGTCCGCTTCGAGGAGGTCGTCGAGCCATAGCCAGTACGTCTTCGTGGTCTCGTGGTCCGGCCGCAGGATGGCGTTTGCCAGGTCCCCGTCGCTCGTGCACAAAAGTAGTCCGCTGGTCTCGCGGTCGAGCCGACCGACCGGGAAGCAGCCGCCGGGCATTTGGCGCAGATACGGAGACAAATCCGTCATGCCTTCCGGATCGTACGCCGTGCTCGTGACCCGGATGGGCTTGTTCAGCAGCGCATAGCTTCTCGTGGGCACACCTTCTACCGGTGCGCCGTCGAACAGTAGCTGGTCGTCGGGAAAGACCAGGGCTTCGAGCGGCAGCAGCTGCGGCAGCTCACGTTCCGGCGTGATGACTCGCAGCCTGCCTGCCTGCCAGTGCTCGTCCACCAGCTGCAGCGAGAGCGCGAGGCTCTCCGCGACGCGCTTGCGCAGTCGGCGCGGCAGCGGTCGTAGTGCGTCGATGTTCGTCACTTCGGCTCAAGTATCAGGCGTGCTCAGCGCGTGCAATCCGAACGCGCGCTGCTCGGCGCGTGTTCGGCTGATCGCCAGCGGTAAGAGTACGGAGAAGCACGCGCCTTTGCCTTTGGCGCTGCGGACTTCGATGCTGCCCGCATGGTCTTGAACGATGCCGTAGCTCACCGACAGCCCGAGGCCCGTGCCTTCACCGACGCCTTTGGTGGTGAAGAACGCTGGCCAAGCCCTTCGATCTCGACGCGCTCAGGGAGGCCGTCCAAGCAGCGCTGGATTCCGGCGCGTGCTAACGTGCCGCGCCTTGGAAATCGAAACCACTCCGAACACGTGTTGGGCTCATGCCGTGTCGGCGTGCAGCGAGCCGCCGCTCGCCGCTGCGGCCGGTTTGTGCGAAACGCATCGCGTACAGCTTTTGCCGCTCGAACGCGCGCTGCTCGACTTGGACAATGCCATGCGCGAGGTGCAGCGCTTGCGCGACGTACGCAAGGGCTTGAACAACGCCTGGACCCCCGTACGTCTGACGGTCGATGGCGCTCTCATCGAACGGGCCGCGCTGAAGCTCGCCCTCGACCACGCCGCCTCACGCTCGCTCGAAGATTGGGCGCCGCCCGATTGGCTGCCCGCCGCCGTGTTCGGCCAGCGCGAGCTACCCGACGGCTGCGGCGTTGCGCTGGCGGTGCGCGTGGGCGATCCGATCTTCGAGTCCGCGCGCATCGGCATCAGCCTGGCCAAATCCGATCGCACCGGCCGCTACGAATGCGTGGTGCTGCAGCTGCGCGAGAAGTGGAAGCTGCTGTGCACCTGGGACAAGCCGATCGCGGCGCTCGGCACGCTGCACTTCGGCCGGGAGAGCTACGTGGCGGGCGAAGACACCGTGCTCCACCCGCGCCGCATCAGCTACCGCAACGACCAGGATGATCTCGCGATTTCGCTCGACTTCGACTGGTCGGGCCAATGGTCGCCCAAGAAGTATCCGAACGTCGCGAAACTTCGCAAGTAGCGCTTCTCGCCGGTCCGCCCCCTTGACGAGGCGGGATGCCGTTGCTAAGTGAACGGTGTTCACATGGCGCTTCCATCCCGACCCGTCGCAAAACCCAAGCCGAAAAAGGCTGCCACGCGGCCTGCGCGGCCGTTCGTGCGCGGGCTCGACGACACCCGGGCGCTGCTCGTCACCGCTGCGCGTGACTTGTTTTTGGAGGCGGGTGAGGCCGGCTTTTCGCTGCGTGAGGCCGCGCGGCGCGTGGGCGTCTCGCCGGCCGCGGTGTATCGCCACTTCGACGGCAAAGAGGCGCTGATCTTCGCTGCCTGCACACAGGGCTTCGAAGTGTTCTCGAGCTACCTCGTGCGCGCGCTCGCGGCTTCCACGCCGCTCGAGCGCGCGCTCGCTTCCTGTGACCAATACCGCAGGTTTGGCCTGGAAAACCCGCGCGACTATCGCTTCATCTTCATGAGCCCCGCCGAACAAGTGCAGGTTCCGAAAGGGCAGGGCGCGAGCGATGCGCCGCTGTTGCCTCAGTACAGCACCTTCCAGTTTTTGGTCGACCGCGTTCGCGAGTGTATGGATGCGGGCGTGATCGCGCACGGCGACACGCAACGAACCGCCGTGTTGGTTTGGGCGCACCTGCACGGCCTGGTGTCCCTCAGGCTGGCGGGGCTGCTGTCTGCGGTCGGGGACGAGCCCGCCTTCGCCGAAATGTACCGAACCTCCGTAGCTCGGCTATTTCGCGCTTTGGCTTGAGCGTCGCGCTTTTTTTTGCACCTTAAGTTAACGCTGTTCACATGACGACCCAAGGAGGAAAGAATGAAAGCCAGTAACGAACGACTGACCAGCAACGAAAGTGAAGAGCCCGTCGTGGTGTTCCTGATCGGGATGCGCGTGAACCGCTGGTGGAAGATCCGCCAATGGCTGCGCACCGCGCTGGCCATGCCTCTCATGTTGCGCGAGCTGCAGCAGCACCCCGAGCTCGGCCTGTTAGGCGGCGAGTCCTGGTTCGGGCGCACCACGATCTTGGTCAGCTACTGGAAGTCCGTCGACCACCTGTTCGGCTACGCCAAACTGCGCAACGCCGAACACCTTCCTGCCTGGCGTGCCTTCAACAAACACATCGGCCAAAACGGCGACGTGGGCATCTGGCACGAGACTTACATCGTGCAGCGTGGCGCCTACGAGAACATCTACGTGAACATGCCCGCGTTCGGCTTGGGCAAAGCCAGCGGCCTGCGCTCCGCATTCCGCCGTCCAAACTTCAGCAAGAACGAGGTGGCCGCGTGAAGCACGCGGCTCCGAGCGATCTCTGGTGGCTCAACGACATCTACACTCGCTTCGCATTTTTCATGATGTGAAGGGTCGCTCGCCACCGCGCGCTCGGGAGGCAGTGCTCGCCCATGAAAAGGATGCTGTGCGAACACAGTATCTTTTGAGCGCCGCCAGGCAATCATCGTCGGACGAGCGCTGATTCAACTCAGTCGCTCACAGCTCGACCTGCGAGCCGATCTCCATCACGCGGCTGGGCGGAATGCCGAAGAAGGCGGTGGCCGGTTCGGCGTTGCGAGTGAGGAACGCGAACAGACGCTCGCGCCAGAGCGTCATGCCGGAGTGCCTGGTGGCGAGCACGGTTTCACGACCGAGGAAGAAGGTGACGAATTCGAGCGAGTAGCTATTGAACTCGGCGTGCCTGAGTAGCTCCGGCACGTTCGGTGTTTCCATGAAGCCGTAGCGGGCCACGGCGCGCCAAAAGCCGTGTGAGAGCTCCTCGATCTGGACGCGTTCGCCGTCGGCAATGCGCGACACCTTTTCGGTCACGATCGTGAGCAGCAGCACGCGCTCGTGCACCGCGCGCATGTGCAAGAAGCCCTGGAGCAAGGCCGGCGGCGTGCCGACGGAGCTGCCGGTCAGGTAGACCGCGGTGCCGGGCACGCGCGCGGGCCGTTCCACGCGCATGAGCTCGTACAGATCGTCGAGCGGGACCATGCTCTCTTGCACCTTTTTGAACAGCAATTGTCGCCCGCGGCGCCAGGTCGTAAAGACCGTGTACATGACCGCGCCGATCGTGAGCGGGAACCAGCCCCCGTGGGCGATCTTCGCCAAATTCGAGCTGAGGAAGGTGAGCTCGAGGCAGAGCAAGGGCACGGTCACTGCCAAGGCGGGCAACCTGCCCCAATGCCACTGCGCGCGCGCCACCACATAGGCGAGCAGCGTCGTGATCGTCATGTCGAGCGTGACGGCCACGCCGTAGGCGGCGGCCAGCCCGCTCGAGCTGCGGAAGCCCCAGACCGCCAGCACGGCGGCGATCATCAGCAGCCAGTTGACGATCGGTACGTAAATTTGCCCGATCTGATGGGCCGAGGTGTGTTGAATGCGCACGCGCGGCAAAAAGCCGAGCATCAAGGCCTGGCGCGTGACCGAAAACGCGCCGCTGATCAACGCTTGCGAGGCGATGATCGTGGCCAGCGTGGACAGCGCGACGACCGGATACAAGCCCCAGGTCGGCACCATCTTGTAGAAGGGGTTCGCCATCGCTTCGGGGTTGCCCAGCAAGAGCGCGCCTTGCCCGAAATAGTTCAAGAGCAGCCCCGGCAAAGCCACCGCGAACCAAGCGGCGCGGATGGGGCGCGCGCCGAAATGGCCCATGTCGGCGTACAGCGCTTCACCGCCGGTGACGACCAGGAACACCGAGCCGAGCACCAAGAAGCCCAAGTGCCCGTTGCGTATGAAGAAGCTGACCGCATGCACGGGGTTGACCGCGTAAATGATGCCCGGATGCTTCAGGATATTGGCCACGCCCAGCACTGCCAGTGTCAGGAACCAGAGCATCATCACGGGCCCGAACACCGCGCCCACGCTGCCCGTGCCGCGGCGCTGCGCCGAAAACAAGAACACCAAGATGATGCTGGCCAAGGGCAAGATCAACGGCTCGAACGCGGGGGTGGCGACATTCAAGCCCTCGATCGCGCTGAGCACGGAAATCGCCGGCGTGATGATGCCGTCGCCGAACAACAAGGAAGCGCCGAACAGCCCGAACGCGAGCGCCAATGCGTGGGCTTTCGGACGCAGCGGCTTGGTCGTGGCGAGCGCGGTCAACGCCAAAATACCGCCTTCGCCCTGGTTGTCCGCTCTCAGCACGTAGGCCACGTACTTGAGCGAGATTACGGTCATCAACGCCCAAAAAATCAGCGACACGATGCCGAACACATTTTCGGGGGCGCTCGATACACCGTGCGCCCGGCTCAAGCACTCACGCACCGCGTATAGCGGGCTCGTGCCGATGTCGCCGAACACCACCCCCAGCGAGGCCAGCGCCAGCGTGAACAATTGACGCTTTCCCGTGTGCGCGCCGTGCGCGCCGTGAGCGCCGCTCTTCGTGGGAGCCACCACATCCACCGCGGGCGCGTCGCTCATTGAGCTCAGCTCTATCGCACCCGGAGGGGTCTGAACATCCCCCGTGCCGGATCCCAACGATTTTGGAGCCGTGCGCGCCAGCCCGCCACAGACGGCTCTGCGCGGCCGGAGGCGGAAACATCGCGCGAGCCGGTGTCCGGCTCGAGACCCGCGGCAACGGATGCGCTACACCTGCGCGCCCCATGACCATCGCCGTCGTCGCAGAGAAGCCCTCGGTGGGGCGCGATCTGGCGCAGGTCTTGGGGGCGACGCGGCGTGGCGAGGGGACGCTTTCGGGCAACGGTTACGTGGTCACCTGGGCGATTGGTCACTTGGTCGGGCTAGCCGAACCGGAGGGCATTCGGCCCGAGTGGAAGCGTTGGCGCCGTGAAGACTTGCCGATGCTGCCCGAGCATTGGCCGCTGGTCGTGTTCGCAGCCACGCGCCCGCAGTTCGAAATCGTGCGCAAAGTGATCAACGCGCCCGACGTCGAGTCCGTGATCTGCGCCACGGATGCGGGTCGCGAGGGCGAGCTGATCTTCCGTTTGATTTACGAAGCGGCGGGCTGCCGCCGCCCGGTGCAACGGCTTTGGATCTCGTCACTGACGGAGAACGCGATTCGCGAGGGATTGCGGCGCTTGCGGCCCGCGCGGGAGTACGACGATCTGGCGCACGCCGCGCTCGGCCGGAGCCGCGCCGACTGGCTCGTGGGCATGAATTTGTCGCGCGCCTACGGCCTTTCGCTGGACGCACCGTTGTCCGTCGGTCGCGTGCAAACGCCGACGCTGGCGATGCTCGTCGAACGTGAGCTCGCGATTCGGAATTTCGTGCCGGAGGACTATCTGGAAGTCGTGGCCACGTTCGCGCCACGCGAAGGACAAGCTTATCGCGGGACCTGGTTCAAGCCGGGGCCGGCCAAGGCGGGCGCGCACCCCCAGCGCTTGCCCGCCTCAGGGGAAGAAGCACAGCTCGTGGTGAAGCGCGCCCTGTCTGGCCAGGCACGCATCGCGAGTGTGCACTCGCAGACCAAGAAGCTGCCGCCGCCCTTGCTGTACGACTTGACCGAGCTGCAACGGCACGCGAACCGGCTGTACGGGTTCTCGGCGCAGCGCACCCTGGATGCCGCACAGTCGCTGTACGAAAAGCACAAGCTGCTCAGCTATCCGCGCACGGATAGTCGACACTTATCGGCGGAGGTCGCGAAGACGTTGCCGGAGATCGTACAGGCAATCTCCGCTCCGTATCGCGCCTTGCTCGCCGAAGGCACGGGCGAACGGCCGCTCTCTCGCCGCTTCGTCGACGACAATCTGGTGCGCGATCACCATGCCATCATTCCCACCGCGACAGCCGCTCTGGGGCATGCGCTCAGCGCGGATGAGCGCAAGCTGTACGAGTTGGTTTGCCGGCGCTTGTTGCAAGCGTGGCATCAGGACTTCGTTTGGGCTGCGACCGAAGTCATCACGGAAGTGCACCCGCGCGTGGCCTTGGGCGAACCTTTCGACAGCTATCGCAGTCTCGGTACCGCGATCGAGCAACAAGGTTGGAAGGTCCTCGACTTGGGCGAGGCCAAGCCACCGCGCGAGAAGAAAGAGCCAGCCGCCGGCGCGAAACAGGCTGAGCGCGAAGGCCCTGACAGTGTGCTTCCGCCGGGGCTCGAGCGCGGCCAGACGCCGCGCGTGCTCGAGGCCAAGGCGCTGCCCAAGACCACGCGCCCGCCGCCGCCGCTGACCGACGCCACGCTGCTCACCGCGATGGAGACCGCCGGCAAAACGTTGGACGAAAAGCAGCTGTCGGAGGCCATGAAAGACAGTGGCCTCGGCACACCGGCCACCCGCGCCAACATCATCGAGACCTTGATTGCCCGCGGCTACGTGCAGCGCGACAGCAAAGCGCTGCGTGCCACCGAGCGGGGCGTAGGCCTGATCGCGGTCGTCGATGCCGAAGTGAAGAGCGCGGCCATGACCGGCGCCTGGGAGGCGCGCTTGCAAGCCATCGCCCGGGGTCAGGGCGACCTGCCCAAATTTCTGCAGCAAATATCGAGCTACGTGAGCGAGGTCGTGGGGCGCGTGCCGCGCTTCTTGCCGCCGCTCGCGGGCGACCCTGGCTCGGGCGGAAGCGAGCGCGCTTCCGCCGTGGCGGCGCGCTCGTCGACCCCGTCGGCGCGCTCATCGACGGTCGCATCGGCCGCGCAAGCGCAGCCGCCCTTGCTGCCTGGCACGGCTCTGGCTCCCGCTCCGCGAGCGGCCGCGCGCGCACCGGCCGCGGCCGCGCCGCGCGAGCTCGAGCGCTTGCTGCGTGAGCGCTTCGGCTTCGACTCGTTCCGCCCGCACCAGCAGGCCGTTTGTGAGGCGGCCGCCGCCGGCGAAGACGTGCTCCTGGTGATGCCCACCGGTGCCGGAAAATCGCTGTGCTATCAACTCCCCGGCCTCGCGCGCGGCGGTACCACGCTGGTCGTGAGCCCGCTGATCGCATTGATGGAAGACCAAGTGACGCGCTTGCAGTCGCTCGGCCTGCGCGCGGAAAGGATTCATTCTGGTCGGGATCGGCTCGAGTCACGCAGGGTGTGTGCGGATTACCTCGCGGGCGCGCTCGATTATTTGTTCATCGCGCCCGAGCGCCTGGGAGTGGCAGGCTTTGCTGAGCTGCTCGCGCGTCGACCGCTCGGGCTGATTGCCATCGACGAAGCGCATTGCATCTCGCAGTGGGGCCACGATTTTCGACCCGACTATCGCTTGCTCGGTCAGCGCTTGCCGCAATTTCGGCCCGCGCCGGTCGTGGCCCTGACCGCGACGGCCACGCCCATCGTGCAGCGCGACATCGCCGTACAGCTCGGTCTGGGCGAAGGAGCGCGGCTCTTCATTCATGGCTTTCGCCGGCACAACTTGGCGCTCGAAGCCCTGCCCGTGCCGCCCAAAGATCGCCCCGGTCGCGCGCTGCAGTGGCTGTCAGGGGCGGGGCGCTTGCCAGCCATCGTGTACGCGCCCACGCGCAAAGCTGCCGAAAGCGTGGCGGATGTGCTGTCCTCCGCGCATCGCGCACAGGCCTACCACGCGGGTCTTCCTGCCCAGCAGCGCGAGCGCGTTCAAGCTGACTTTCTTTCGGGCAGGCTCGAGGTCGTGGTCGCGACGGTTGCCTTTGGCATGGGCGTCGACAAGCCGGACATTCGCACGGTGCTGCACCTCGCGCTGCCGGGCAGCGTCGAGTCGTACTACCAAGAGATTGGCCGCGCGGGCCGCGACGGCAAGCCATCGCGCACCGTGCTCATGCATCATCCGGCCGATCGCAAGACGCACGATTTCTTCTTGCAGCGCGATTACCCCGACGTCGCCGTGCTCGAAAAGCTGTTCAAAGCGCTCAAGCCCGAGCCGGTGAACGCAGCTACCTTGCGTAAAAAAACGCGCATTGCCAAGCAAAGCTTCGACAAAGCGTTGGAGAAGCTCTGGGTCCACGGCGGCGTGACCGGCGTTGCCGAGGAGAAATTGGCGCGTGGACACGACCTTTGGCGTAGCGCCTATGCGGCACAACGCGCGCTGCGCACGGAGCAGCTCGAGCTCGTCGCGCGCTTCGCCGAAGGCCGAGAATGCCGCATGATCGCCCTGGTTCGCCATTTCGGCGACAGTGAAGATACCGGACAGCGCTGCGGCAGCTGCGACGTGTGCGCGCCCGAAGCTCGCATTGCTGCAAGCTCGCTCGGCCCTCTGCCCAAGCTCGCTGCCAAGGTCGCCAAACGCGGTCGCGCCCGCAAGCGCACTCGCAAAGCGTCGCGCACGAGTGGGGTGACCTTGCCCTCGTCTGGAGCGAGTGCAGGCCTGGTGGCAACCCTGCGCGCCTGGCGCTCGAGCGAAGCCAAGAAGAAGCACGTGCCCGCATTCCGGGTGTTGACCAACCGTGCGCTGCTGGCCATCGCCGAGGCGCGGCCAACGAACCTCGATGCTTTGCGCAGCCTGACCGGTGTCGGGAAAAAGGTCCTCGAGACGTACAGCGTGCAGCTCGTTCGACTCTGCCTACAGCGCTGATCTTCGAGCGTTGCCGGGGCTCACCACACGAGCGGCGAAGGTACGCGGGGCGAAATCCGCACTGAGCCGCGCCGCGCCTTGGCAGAGGGCGTTGGCGATCTCCTGCGCGTCGGTTAAGTTCCAACTTGCGGCGGCCGTTGCCGCTCGAGAATCTGTGCGACCTACGAACCCACTTCGTTAAGCAGCCAAGCAGCCAAGCAGCCAAGCAGCCAAACACGATCGATGCGGCCATGAGCCGTCGACTCTCGACTTTGACAGGTTGCGAGCTCGGCGCTGGCCGTGCTCATCGTGTGAAGCTTATTCACGAGCACGCTCGCCGTAATCGCGCGTGCGTGTGTCGAGACGTCAAAAGGAAACTAGATGCGATCTTACCGGATGAAAACGTGCCTTCGCGGAGCGAGCGCGCTTTCGTTGTTGGCGCTCACGAGCGCCGCACACGCCCAGAGCTTGGCGCTCGATCGTCTGGACCCCGCTCCGGCAGGCGACCGCATGTTCGGCGTGCCGTCGCCCTACGCGGCAGGTCATCTCACGCCGCACCTGATGCTGCTCGCGGACTACGCGCACAACCCGCTCAAGCTGCGCTCCGTTCCAGACGATACCGACCAGGGAGCGATCGTCTCGAATCAGCTATTTTTGCATTTGAACGCGGGGATCGCGCTTTGGGATCGCCTAAATCTCGACGTCAGCGTGCCGCTCGCCGTGCTGCAGAGCGGCGACGATCCGACGGCCGGCGGTGCCACCTTTTCGTCGCCGAATTCGGCGCAATTCGGCGATCTGCGCTTCGGCCTGCGCGCGCGCTTGCTGGGTGAATATCACGACCCGTTTCAACTGGCCGTCGGTGGGTATGTGTGGGTTCCCACGGGCGCCAATGATTCGTTCGTGAGCTCGGGTCACGTGCGAGGGTTGCCCCAGCTCATTCTCGGCGGTCGCATCCACGAGCGCGTGGTTTGGTCTGCGGCCGCTGGTCCGCAGTTCCAGGGTGAGAGCACGTTCGCGAACGTCGACCAGGGGACGATGTTCAAGTGGGGCGCGGGGCTCGGGTTTCTGCTGCTCGACAACCGTCACCTGCAAATCGGACCCGAGGCCTACGGTTCGGCCACCTTGCGTGACGTACAAAAGCACACCACCAACGCCGAGATCCTGCTCGACGTTCGCTACCGCATCGTCGATGACGTCGAGATCGCAGCGGGCGCGGGCCCCGGGTTGACTTCCGGTCTCGGAACACCCGACTTTCGTGGGCTGTTTTCGCTCGCCTACACCCCCGAGCAAAAGCCCGCGCCGGTGAGCGCGCCCGTGGCGCCGCCGCCGCCGCCGCCAGACACCGATCACGACGGGATCCTCGATGCGGAAGACGCTTGTCCCGACGTGAAGGGCATTGCCTCCGAAGACCCGAAGAAGAACGGCTGTCCGCCGCCGGTCGACACGGACGGCGATGGCATCTTCGATCCCGAAGATGCGTGCGTGGCGGTCAAGGGCGTACCGGACGAGGACCCCAAGAAGAATGGCTGCCCGGCGCCGGTCGACACGGACGGTGACGGCATCTTCGATCCCGAAGACGCTTGTCCCGCCGAGAAGGGCGCGCGCGACGCCGACCCCAGCAAGAACGGTTGCCCCAAGGCCGTGCGCGTCGTCGAAAACGAAATCGTGATCCTGGAGCAGGTGCAGTTCGACACCGCCAAGGCCACGATCAAGAGCGCCAGCAATCCGCTCTTGGATGAAGTGGCACAAGTACTGATGCAACACCCGGAAATGACGAAGATCGAAGTCCAAGGTCACACCGACAATCGTGGCTCGGCGGCCCTCAACAAGAAGCTCTCGCAAGCGCGCGCTGATTCCGTGCGCAAGGCGCTGATCCAGCGCGGCGTGGGCGCGGAGCGGCTCGTGACCAAAGGCTACGGGCCAGACAAGCCGGTCGACGAAAACAGCACGGAAGTGGGACGCCAAAAGAACCGCCGCGTGCAGTTCGTGATCCTCGAGAAGCAGCCGAAAGAAAGTCTCTGATTATGCGTATCTCTAGCTTATTTTCTGGTTGTCAGAGTCTCGGCCTTGCCGGCGCGTTGCTGCTCAACGCATGCATGTCTGGCTCCGCGCCGTCGGACGAGCCGGTCGGCAACGCGCGAGAAGCGCTGTTCACGAACGGCGGCTTCGAGCTAGGCCTTGGCGGTACGGGAGGCACTTCGGGCATCGCGCCGCCGTCGTGGACCGTCAACACCTACCTCAACCCGACCAACACGGGCATCACGGTGCAATCGCCGCAGACCCGCGCAGGGCTGAATCTGCAAGCGGGCGGCGATCCGTTGACCACGCAATTGAATGCGCCGAATCTATCGCTCTCGGACCCGGACTTGGGCCCGAGCGCATCGCTTCGCTATTGTCGCTACGGCAACCAGTGCGTTGTCGTCAATCATCAAAGCAACACTGCTGCTGGTCACGGCCGGAACGTCAATGGCTTGGTCCAGACCATGACCATTGGCGCGGGCGACGTCGATCCGAGCGACGGTCAGGTGCACATTCGTTTCGCGGTCGCGCCGGTGCTGCAGAACCCGGGTCATCCCCAAAATCAGCAGCCCTATTACTTCGTCCAAGTCACGAATACGACCAAGAACACGATTCTGTACAGTGATTTCAACCTGAGCGCGCAACCGGGCGTGCCGTGGAAGACGGTCAATGGTGGGGCCACGAACGAGATCGACTATGTCGACTGGTCGCTCGTGGATGTTGCGCCGGGTCCGTCGAAGCTCGCGCAAGGCGACGGCGTGAAGCTCGAGATCATCGCGGCCGGCTGCTCGCAGGGGGCCCACTTCGGAGAGGTCTATGTCGACGGTGTGGGCCCGACGGTCCCCGGCTTGTTCGTCAGCGGCGTCGGCCCCGCGCAGACGAACCCCGGGACCGTGGTCACTTATAACATGATGTACAAGAACGGCTCTGCTGTGGCGGAGACGGGGGTGGTGATCACTTTCCCGACTCCACCCAACACCACGTTTCAGTCCATCACACCGCCGGCGGGCGCTACCTGCACCTCCCCGCCCGTGGGCACGGCTGGGACGATCAGCTGTACTGTTGCCGGGTCGGTTGCCGCTGGCGCATCCGGTGCCTTCCAAGTCTCGGTCAATCTGTCCCCTACGGCGACGGGCACGCTCGTGTGTGGCTCGTACAGCATCCGCTCGACCCAAGAAACGACGCTCATTGGCTCCAAGATCGTGACCGGCATCGGTTGCACGGCGGACGCGAACTGTGCCAGCGGTCAGTGGTGCAATATCAGTGGCAATCAGTGCTCTGCCACGCTGGCCAATGGCAGCGGCGTTCCGAGCGATGCCCCGCACACTAGTCCAACTTTGAACGGCCTTTGTAACGCAGCGGCGGGCAGCCTGGTCTGTCAGAGCGCCGTCTGTGACACGGGCGACAACAAGTGCGGTTACGACGTCAACAGCGGCCCGTGCTCCGCCAGCAACGCTGCGACCGTGTGCCGCTCGGGCTCGTGTAGCGCGAATCTGAAGTGCCAGCCGGCCTCCGGCTGCAACGTAGACGCCGACTGCAGCAGCGGAAACTGGTGCAACGAGGCGCTTCACGCCTGCACCCCGACGCTCGCCAACAATACGCCGATCCCGAGCGATGCGCCGCATCTGAGTCCCGTACTGGACGGCGTGTGCACGGCCGCGGCCGGCGCGCTCGTTTGCCAAAGCGCCGCGTGCGACGCCGCCGACAACAAGTGCGGTTACGACATCGGTCATGGTCCTTGCACCAGTGCCAACGGCGCCGTCGTGTGCCGCTCGGGCGCGTGCGGAGCCGACGGCAAGTGTCGCTCCGCGAGCGGCTGCAATCTGGATGCGGACTGCGCGAGCGGTAAGTGGTGTGAGCAGAGCTCGCACACCTGCAAGGCCACGCTGCCGAACGGCAGCCCACTTCCTACGGACGCCCCGCATACCAATCCGACCCTCGACGGCAGTTGTTCGTCGCCCGCGGCAGCGCTGGTTTGCCAGAGCGCGGTCTGTGACAGCGCCGACAAGCTGTGCGGCTTCGCCGCCGGACACGGGCCGTGCACGGCGGCCAACGGCGCAGTCGTGTGTCGCTCGGGTAGCTGCAGCGCGAATGGTCTGTGCCAAACCGCGGACGGCTGCAACGTGGATGCCGATTGCGCCGCCGGCAAGTGGTGCAACGAGGCCATGGGCGCCTGCCTGCCGTTGCTCGGAAACGGCACTCCGCTACCCAGCGACGTCCCGCACCAGAGCCCGACCCTCGACGGAAGCTGCAGCGCAGCCGCGGCCGCCTTGGTGTGCGTGAGCGGCGTGTGCGACACACGCGACGACGAATGTGGCTTTGCCACCGGTGTCGGGCCGTGCAGCGCGAAAAACGCCGGCAGCGTCTGCCGCTCGGGGCGTTGCGCAAGCAGCGGGAGCGCCAAGGACACGTGTGTCGATTGTACCGAGGACGCGCATTGTTCGGGCGATACCCCGGTCTGCAATCCTGGCACGGGCAATTGCGTCGAGTGCACGTCGTCCGACGCGTGCAGCGGCAAAACGCCGGTCTGTGATCAGGAGCACTCGAGCTGCGTCAAGTGCAACGGCGATCGAGGCTCGTCCGCGAGCAACCCTTGCGAGAGCGAGGCAGCGCCGTTCTGCTTTCAGTCCGGAGCTCAGCAGGGCACTTGTGGAAAGTGCACTACGGACGACAATTGCACGGGTCATTCGGGTAGCGTCTGCGATCCGAGCAGCGGCCTGTGCAAGAGCGGTTGCCGGCTCGACAGCGACTGCCCGAGCAGCGACTGGTGCAACGACAGCCAGAGCACGTGCACGCCGAAGCTCACCAATGACGAGCCGCTTCCGAGCGACCCCAAGCGCGTCGCAACCTGCTCTGCACAGGTCGCGAGCAGTGTCTGCCAGTCCGGGGCGTGCGATCCGGTCGACGGCAAGTGCGGCCTATTGCCCGGAGACGGACCGTGTGACGACTCCGAGCAATGCCGCGTTGGTACTTGTAACTCGGACAGCAAGCTGTGTCAGAGCGGCTGCAGCAGTGACGCCGAGTGCGGAGCCTTCGAATACTGCGACGGCGGAGGCAAGTGCCTTCCGCAGCTGCCGGTGGGCGCCGAGTGCGACGCGAGCAATCAGTGCAAGACCCACGACTGCTCGGGCAAAGTGTGCAGCAGCTTCGTCGGTTCGGGCGCTGGTTTGGCCTGCGCCACACGCTCCGTCGGCGGCTCGGGTAAGGACTTTGGCGCCGGGCTAGTCGTGCTCTTGATTGGCGCTGTCGCCTCCGCTCGGCGCCGGCGCGGCGCACGCCCTACGCGCTCTGCCGCGTAGGGGAGAGCTTCGCCAAATCCCCAATCACGCCGAACAGCTCGCCCTGATCGAACGGCTTCCGCAAATGCTTTTGGAAGCCGGCCTCCAGTGCGCGGCGGCGATCTTCGGCGTGGGCATGGGCGGTCAGGGCGGCAGCCGGGATCGCGAACAGCGTGGGAACACTGCGCACGGCCCGGATGAAGGCGTATCCGTCTCGTCCGGGAAGTCCCACGTCGGACAAGATCACGTCGATCGGCTGTCGTTCGAGCACCTCGAGCGCGATTTCGGCGTTGTTGACGCTGGTGACCAAGATCCCCGAGTGTTCCAGAATGGCCGAGACGACTTCACGCGAGTCGAGGTCGTCCTCGACCAACAATAGTCGAAGGCCGCGCAAGCCAGGCGCGCGCTCGGTCGCGGCCTGGCGCTGAAAATCCGGAAGTGCATCGACCGCAGCCGTCTCGACCGAGTCGCTGACCGGCAGGCTGGCGGTGAACGTTGCCCCCTGTCCGGGCCCAGGACTGTCCACGCGCATCTCCCCGCCGTGCAGCTCGACCAAGTGCTTGCTGATCGAAAGACCCAGCCCGAGTCCGCCGTGGCTACGGCGAATCGAGCCGTCTTCCTGCATGAAACGCTGAAACAGGTGAGCCAAGAACTCACGCTTGATGCCGAGGCCGTTGTCGGACACCGCGATCTCGACGTGTGAGTCGACGCGCGCCAGGCGCACGCGTACGCGCCCGTCCTTGGGCGTGAATTTCACGGCGTTGCCGACCAAGTTCCAGACGATTTGCTGGACACGCCCCGAATCCGCCAGCAGCGTGCCGGCGTGCCGGTCGAGCTCTGCGCTGAGCTCGACGCCTTTGGCTCGGGCGGCGGGGCGTACGGCGTCGAGCGCCGCCTCGACTGCATCCGCCGGATTCATGGGACCGGGCTCGAGCCGCATTTTGCCCGAGATCATCCGCGAGACGTCCAGCAGATCATCGACCAAGCGCGCTTGCGTCATGGCGTTGCGCTCGACGGAAGCTAGCGCTTTCTCGCGCAGTTCCGGGGTTAGGGTGCCGGTCACCAGCATCCGCGACCAGCCCAGGATCGCGTTCAGCGGCGTGCGTAGCTCGTGCGAGACCGTGGCCAAAAACTCATCCTTCAGGCGCGCGGTGTGCAGCGCTTCTTCATGGAGCAGCTTCTGGTCGTGGATGTCGGTGCAGGTCCCCATCCAGCTGAGCACGTTGCCTGCCTCGTCGAGCAGGGCGACGGCCCGCACCAAGAACCATCGGTATTCACCGTCCGCCCGCCGCAATAGCGCTTCGACTTCGAGCGCAGTTTTACTGTTCAGCGCTTCGTTCCAGCCGGCGGACACCCGAGGCAGCGTGTCGGGATGGTGAACCGACTCCCAACCGGGGTCGCCAGGTTCGAGCGCAAGACCGGTGTACTCCTGCCAACGCTTGTTCCGAAACGTGATCTCTCCTCGGGGGGCGGAGATCCAACTCAGCTGCGGCATGGTTTCGACCAGGGACCGAAACTGCTCCTCGCTGGTCGAGGCGCGGCGTTGGGCTTCACGCTCGCGCTCGGCCAAACTCTCGTGGGCTCTCTCCAAGGCTAGGTGAGCTGCTTGCAGCTGCTGCCCTCGATCGAACGACAGGCGCGCAGCTTCGGCAAAGGTCACGGCTTTCGGTACCTGGGGCACGATCAACACGGCGGTCGCGACGGAGGCGGCGGCCGTCACCGCGCGCACGCCCGCGTCTGCCCAATACACGGGATGCCAGACGGTGATGATGTCGAAAAAATGCGTCAGCCCGCAGGAAAGGATGAACGTGCCGAACGCCAGATAGACCCAGGCAAACGGAATGTTACGGATCTGCCGGACCAGAATCAGGAGCGTGGTCGCGATCGCCGCGTAAGCGATGCCGATCAGCAGGTTGGCCGACACTTGGGTCCAGACCATCTGCGGCGACCATAAATAGCAGTGCCCGTGCGGCATGAAGCCACGGCCAAACACTCGCTCCAACCACTGCCACATCAGTCGAGGTTACGTGGCGTTCGGGCCTCGTGGAAGGGGCCAGGCGACGCCGCTCGATGTGACTTTCTTCACCACGGGTCGCCGCGCTGTCGGGCTGCAAAATGCCACGCGAATCAAGCGACGCCGGCAATCCGAAACATTGCGGATCTGACGAGTTGGCCCCGTGGTCCAGCGATCGCGGAGAGTTGGGCCTAGTGCCGCGCCAGCAAGGCGCTCAATAGCAGCAATGGGCGCTCGCCTTTCTCGTGAGCTTCCCCCCGGCAAGCGGGTGAGGCGCGTTCCAAATCACGGCAAGTGTTGGGACGCTGCTCGTAAATCGAGCACACGAATTGGCGTGTGGCCGGGTCGATCACGAGCGCAACACAGTGCCCTTCGTGCATGTTCATGTAACAACGGTTGCCGTCGAAGTGCGTCAGGTCATCGACCGCTGCGCCGAGCCGCGCGTGGTCCGCGCCGTGCACGCGTACGTAGCTTGCGAGCTGGGAGAAACAGCACGCACCGCAAGCAAGGCAGCTGGGCGCGCCATCAGGCATCAGGCATCAGGTGTTTTCGGCGCGAATCGCGCGGAACGCAAGCTCCCTCCCGGGATCGACTGACTGCTACGCGCGCGCCCCTCGAAAGTCGGCGTGGGTGTCGCGATCGAGCTCATTCGGATCGACGGCGTCGTCGTCGGCTTCCTCCGTGTATGCGAGGTTCTCTATCTCGGGCGCGAGATCGGAGGCGCTGGCGCTGTGCTCCGATTGCGTGGCCTGCAGCAACCACGCAACGCCCAGGTCGTCGGCGCTCGGTGCCTCCTCATCGTCCGGGCTCATTGGCGGTGGCACGTGATCGTTTGGGCGAGCGGTCAGCGGGCGTCCAGCGGCGGATTGCCCATCGAAGATGCCGCTGAGGTTCATGGCTAGGTCCAACGGATCGGGCGCCGGGTCGCGCGTGGTCTGCCCGCGCAGCGTCTGCCAATCGGGCGCAGTCGGTGGGCGTGCGTCCGCCATCGGCGCCGCGCCGAGTGCGCTCCTCTCGAGCGCGTGGTTTGCGAGGGGCGGGACGGAGCGTTGTTGCACGCCACGTCGCCTGACACCGTAGGTCAAACCTGCCAACGCCGTGGCCGCTAGGATCAGCGTGAAGGTACGAGTTTTGTTGGACACTCGCCGTTGTAGAGCACGTGCGATGCCAAGCTCGTGTCTGGCCGGCGGCGCCAGGTTCGTGCGGAAAAAACCGGTGTTCTCTCGCGGGAACCCCGAGCAAGCTCACGCCGCGCTCTGCCTCGGCGTGGCGACTTGCCACGAGCTGCTTTGCGCTCGCGCTGAGCGCGCCAGAGCCCCCCCGCGCTATCCGCGAACGGACAATCCGCTTGCAGACTTTGGCTGGCAACGGATCCCGCGGCGCCGCCATGCGTGCGACCTGGTGACGCATTTGCGGGCGTGCTACCTCGACCTAGGTTCTAATGGTGTTGCGTTTGGGTGCTCGGTTTTCGTTGTGTGCTTGGCTGCTCGTCTCGAGCGCCTTCGGCTGCAGTGACCCGGAATCTAAGGCGAGCACACCTGCCGCACGGAGCCCGACGCCCGGCTGTCGCGCGCCGGCCGGGGTGTCCGATTCGCCGCGCACGATCGGCGAGACCGTGACTTTGATCAACGCCCTGCCCAAGCCGCTGAGCTTGCCCTGCTTCTTGGAGTCGCTGGCACGGCCGCTACAAATCCACGCAACTTACAGCGTGCTCAGCGCGCAGCCTGCGCAGGGGACGCGCAGCCCGCGCATCTTCTTGTTCCAAGACCCGACCTTGATGTCGATCGTGCCGGCGGGCGACGGAGCGCCGCTGCTCGAGTTCGGCGAACAGCGGCCGGGGTTTCGCTCGCTCAAGGCAGAAATCGTGTTCCCAGTCGCGGCGCAGCTCGACCCGAGCGCGGCCTTCGACAAGCTGATGTTCAATGCCCAACTCAGCACCTGCGGTGGCTGCCACGCGGAAGAACAGCAAGAGTCGGAAATCTCCGGGGTGCGCCGCTTCGTTTCGCGCGCCCTGCGCCCACTGCCGCGCGATCGGGTGAGCACCGATTCGCTCCGACACGAGCTCGAGATCTGCGACCCCGGATTGGAGCCCCAGCGCTGCGCCATGCTCGATGGCCTGTTCGGCTGGGGTTTGGTGACTGACCGAGACTTCCCCGTCGAGATGCCCACTTTCGTCGGGCAATAGCCAGGATGGGGCCTCGCGGCTCGCGCTAGCTCAGTGTCGCGGCGTGTGGTCGATCAGGCACAAAGTCGGGCTCTCGAGCTGCCACTTGCTGCCGCCTGTGGCGGCCTTCTGCAAGCGGCCCCGGGCGATCACGGCTTGACCATCCGCGGGCACGCTGCAGCACAGCGCCGAGTCGTCTCCCGAGCAGGTGAGTCCACGCAGCGGAAGCGAGCCGGTGGGTTCTCCCACCAGCACGAGCTGCATCTCCAGCGTATGGCAACAGGCGCCCGGTGCGCACGCGCCGGAGCCTGTCTTCTTGAGCAACGACAGACCGAGCGTGCCGCTCACCTCGACCTCCTTGCCCAGTACGGCGTCGCCTTCGCTGACCACGTCGACCCAGGGTCGCTCTAGGGCATGCGCCTCGCAAATCGGGATCTCTTTCGCCTCCGGCGAACAGCCTTTTTGGATCTTGCAGTTCGGCTGCCAGTCCTTCTTCTCCCGTGGTAGTCGTGGCGGCCGAGCGTCGTTGACGCGCGCTGCGCTGGGCTCGGGGTCGGCCAGCATGTCGCTCGTCTTGGGTAGTGCGAAGGCCGGATGTTCCTTGACCGTGGCCGTCGGGCGAGGCGCATCCGCGGCGCCGCTCGATTCGCAGCCGACGCACAGCACGAAAGCGGCGCCCAGCGGCGCAAGCGTTGCAAAGCTCCGCGGGTGCGGCGGGGCGAATAGCGCAGGTAACTTCATCATCTCCGAAAATAGTCGCCTGATTTCGCGCTGCAAGCAGTTTGCGTTGCCCGCCCGCAACGACGGGGTAAGGGTCAGCAACGAAGCCCCATGCCGCTGACCACGTTCCACCCCGCAATCAAAGGTTGGTTCGGCGATCGGCTGGGCGAGCCGACCGCGCCGCAACGGGAAGGCTGGCCCGCGATTCGCGCCGGCAAACACACGCTGATCGCTGCGCCGACCGGCTCGGGCAAGACCTTGGCCGCGTTCCTTTCCGTGCTGGACCAGCTGCTCTCACGCGGTTCCGAGCTCGAAGCCTGTACGCACGTGTTGTACATCTCGCCGCTCAAAGCGCTTGCTAGCGACATTCAGAAGAATCTGGAAGGCCCGCTAGCGGAGATTCGCGCGCTGGACCCGAGCTTGCCGGAGCTGCGCGTTTCGGTGCGCACTGGCGACACTTCGGCGAAACATCGCGCCGCGATGAGCAAGCGCCCGCCGCACATCTTGGTCACCACGCCGGAATCGGTCTACATCTTGCTCACCAGCGAGGGCGGGCGAAAGATGCTGGGCTCGGTGCGCACGGTGATCGTGGACGAAATCCACGCCTTGGCCCGCGACAAACGCGGCTCGCACTTGGCGCTCTCGCTCGAGCGTCTGGAGGCGCTCACCGGCAAGCAACTGCAACGCATCGGACTATCCGCCACGCAGAAACCACTGGCTGAGGTCGCGCGTTTCTTGGTTGGCGTCGATCGCGAATGCGTCCTGGTCGACGCCGGTCACTTGCGGCAGCTCGATCTCGGTATCGAGCTGCCGCCCTCGCCGTTGAGCGCGGTCTGCTCGCACGAGGTGTGGGAAGAGATCTACCAGCGCATGGCCACGTTGGTGCGTGAACATCGCACCACCTTGCTGTTCGTCAATACGCGCAAAATGGCCGAACGCGTCGCGGCTCGCTTGGGCCATCTGCTCGGTGACGATTGCGTCGCCTGCCATCACGGAAGCCTGGCTGCGCCGCGCCGTCACGACGCCGAGCAACGGCTGAAGGCTGGCCAGCTCAAGGTGCTGGTCGCCACCGCCTCGCTCGAGCTCGGGATCGACATCGGGGATGTCGATCTGGTGATCCAGCTCGGCGCATCGCGCTCGATTGCCACGCTCTTGCAGCGCGTTGGACGCGCCGGTCACGGGCTGGCGCGCACGCCCAAAGGCCGGGTTTTCCCGCTCACTTTGGACGAGCTCGTGGAGGCGGCGGCGCTCGTGCGCAGCATACGCAGGGGCCTGCTCGATCGCACGCCGCAGCCGGGCCGACCGCTCGATATCTTGGCACAACAAGTCGTCGCCGCCTGCGTGGCCGAGACCTGGGACGAAGAGGCGTTGTTCCAGACGCTGCGTCGCGCGTGGCCGTACCGCGACTTGGCGCGCGCCGAATTCGACCAGGTCGTGAAGCTCCACCTCGACGGGCGCTGGGCGCTCTTGCATCGGGACGGCGTGGGGCAGCGCCTGCGCGCAACGCGGCGTGCGCGCCTGACGGCAGTCACCTCGGGAGGCGCCATCGCCGATAACGCGGACTACCAAGTCATTCTGGATCCCGAGGGCACGTTGGTCGGTACCCTGAACGAAGATTTCGCGATCGAATCGAACGGCGGTGATGTCTTCCAACTCGGCACCGCTTCCTGGCGCATCTTGCGCGTGAGTGGCGGCGTGGTGCGCGTCGCGGACGCTCAGGGCTCACCGCCCACGATCCCGTTTTGGCTCGGTGAGGCGCCCGCGCGCACGGCTGAATTGAGCGCTGAAATTTCCGACCTGCGCGAGCAAGCCGCCGGCGATTTTGCGCTGATTGCAGCTGAAATTGGCGACCCGGCCGCACGCCAGATCACCGACTATGCGAGCGCGGGCGCGAGCGTGCTGGGTGCGGTGCCCACGCAGCGGCGCGTGATTTTGGAGCGCTTCTTCGACGAGAGTGGCGGCATGCAGCTGGTGATTCATGCGCCGTTCGGCGGGCGCATCAACCGCGCTTGGGGGCTCGCGCTCCGGAAGCGTTTCTGTCGCGGCTTCGGCTTCGAGTTGCAGGCGGCAGCCAACGAGGAAGCCATCGTGCTCTCGCTCGGACCTCAGCACAGCTTTCCACTAGAGGAGGTCTTCGACTACCTGCACCCGGAGACCGCGGAAGCTCTCTTGGTCCAGGCGCTCTTGCCGGCGCCCATGTTCAAGACACGCTGGCGCTGGAACGTGTCGCGCGCCTTGCTCGTCGAGCGCATGCGCGGTGGCAAGCGCACGCCACCACCGCTCGTGCGCATGCGCGCAGACGATCTGCTCGCTGCCAGCTTCCCTGCCGCGGTCGCTTGCGGTGAAACGCTGCCCGCGGGCGACATCGAAGTGCCCATGGAGCACCCGCTGGTGCGACAAACGGTCGGCGATTGCTTGAGCGAGGCCATGGATAGCGACGGCTTTCTGGCCGTTCTACGCGGCCTACGCGATGGCAGCATCGAGCGCCTCGCGCTGGACTCGCCCGAGCCATCACCGTTTGCACACGGCATTTTGGCGGCCCAACCCTATTCCTTCTTGGACGACGCGCCGCTCGAGGAACGCCGCACGCAAGCCGTGCTCACACGCCGTACGCTGGACGTGAAGTCTGCCGACGAGCTCGGCGCTCTCGACCCAGAAGCCATCCGTCGCGTCCGCGAAGAGGCCTGGCCTAGCGCGAGCTCGGCCGAGGAAGTGCACGAGGCCTTGCTGTGGATGGGCTATCTGACCCGCGCAGAGGCCGCGCCCTGGG